>JACCDO011960138.1_pt1 | contig 13559 bp, 7 predicted proteins | sample 7446101 | NCBI WGS metagenome assembly JACCDO01 (sample SAMN15323440, study PRJNA562643) | freshwater metagenome | isolation source: river surface water | place: USA:Blue River Watershed | collected 2017-08-16
ACTTCAACCACATACACCCCTGCATCATTGATGCGTAGTTCAGCATGCAGTGGTCCCATCTGAAGCCCAATTGCACGTGCTGCCATGCGCGTAACACGCAGAATTTCGGCTTGCGTTGCGACTGGCAAGCGTGATGGTGTCACATAAATGGTTTCTTCAAAGAATGGACCATCAAGTGGGTCTGGTTTGTCAAATAATGCGAGAGGAGTCAACACACCATCATCAAGAATGGCTTCGAGTGCTACTTCCACACCTGGAATAAACGACTCCACCAAAAAACGCTGATCTGCGCGATCAGCATATATTTCTTTGAGCAGACGACACACACGCGCATGTGCAACTCTGAATTCTTGCGGATTATTGGCACGAATCACGCCACGACTGCCATTCAGCTCAAGTGGTTTGATGACACACGGGAATGGAATCGATACCAAGAGCTCAGCAATTGGTATATCGACATCAAAGCATGCAAACCACGGCAGCGGAATATCAGCATGTTGTAACGCACAGCGCATGGCGTATTTATTGCGCGCTGCGTGTGTCGCAGTCACCGAATTGTGTGGCAAGCCGAGCATTTCTGCAATCTGTGTTGCGCTGTGTGCACCGCTATCATCGAGTGCCAATACCGCGCAAAACGGCACCGTTTGATGCATTTCACGCACTCGTTCACACAGCACATCGGAATTATTGAAATCAACCACACAGCGCAGATGCGCAGGGATGCGTGCAGGGATATGGTCACACAGCAACATCCACCCAATAGCGAGCTGTTCAGCAGCATTGATGAAGGCATGATTACGATACGAAGTCGCACTGCTCACAAATAGAATGCGGTTAGTCGTCATTTGGCAGCACCCGTTGGAATATTGGCGTCGGCAACGTCGGTTTGATGAGGGTCGTCGTAGGCTGGGTGACTCTGGTAGGGCGTGGTGTCGCAGTCATATGCCGTGGTGCCAACGTTGGGTAAGCAGTAGGCTGTTGAAGTGGTCGCATCCTGACACGCATTTCCCACAACCGTTGAACCATCACCGGTACAGGTCGGTCTGGGTTCGCCGTCACACCAAGCAAGTTGTTCGCATTTTGTCCCCAACACCACAGGGCACTCGATGCGGTAATGACACAGGTGCGGTTGCCGCCTGCTGCAATTTGTTGGGGCGTATCAGTCAGCGTAATCGACGTGATTGCTGCTTCTTCACTGGTTTGTTGCCCCAGTTGGAAATGTGCATTATCTCCCCAGCACTGCACAATCTGACGCCGCGTCAAGATGCAAGTATGTGCGGAACCCGTTGCCACCGCCACCGCATCAGTGATACCAGGGACCTGCTGTGGCGACGTGATTGTGGCACCGACCACCCCCAATTGGCCATACTGATTGCTTCCCCAACACCACACTTGGCCATCGGCGCGCACCGCACACGTATGATTGTCGCCAGCCGCAAATCCAACCACATTCTCAACGTCTGGCACTACAGCAGGAGACACACTCATTTCTGGGCCAGAATATCCGAGTTGATTCTGATTGTTGCGTCCCCAACAGCTCACTGTTGCATCAGCAAGTAACGCACAGACATGTGCTTCGCCAATCACCAAATCACGAGCCGCAAGCACTCCTGCGATAGATGTGGGTGTCGTGCGGAATTCACCGACTCCGGTGGGTTCGTTTGCAATTTGACCGTATTGATTATCTCCCCAACAATAGACCGTCTCGTCTTTGATAGCACAGCTCTGATTGCCCCCCACGGCAAATGCAGTGACACCCGTAAAGTTCCCCACAAAGTATGGCACTGGGCTATCGGCCAAATCACCACTAAATGAATTACCCAGCTGACCAATCGTGTTTCGACCCCAACAATTCAAATCGTTGGTCACAAGCAATGCACACGTATGATGGATGCCAACCGAGACAGCCACCGTATTTGCGGCTGCATCAACCTCACTTGGCAACGTGCGCGTTGAAGTCCCCGTCTCACTGCCGATGCCAAGCTGACCAAAGGTGTTATCGCCCCAACACCATACCGTCCCATCACGATCAGCCATGCAGATGTGTTGGGCAGACACGCCTACAGAGAGCACACCGAGTTTACCAACAATTGGGCGTGGCACAGCCACATCCTGATAGACGCCGCCACTACCATTACCAACTTGTCCAACGTTGTTCCACCCCCAACAGGAGACATCACCACGCTGCAACATGGCACAGGTATGCGCGCCACCTGCAGAGACTGCGATCACATTCGTCAATCCGCTCACAAGTGTCGCTTCGGTAGTGAATGCCGCAATCCCTGTACTTTCACCGATACCGAGTTGCCCGCTATAATTGTCGCCCCAACAACGCACTTGACTGTTGCGTTGGAGCACACAGGTGTGGTTGTCACCAGTGGTAACTTGGACAATATCACTGATGTTAGCAATTTGTTGTGGCTGTGGTACAAACGCATTTTCACCGGCGTTCCACGTACCAACTTGCCCATAGCGATTCCACCCCCAGCAAAAGAGCGCGCCAGCATGCGTGAGTGCGCAAGTATGGTCGAGACCGAGGCTGATATGCGCCACATCACTCAAACCGGGCACAATCACGGGAGTTGACAAACCAGGGCCAGTATCGCCAATGCCCAGTTGTCCTTGCTGATTGCGCCCCCAGCACACCACAGTCGTGTCTTGGAGCAAGGCACAGGTATGATTCCCGCCAGCATGGACTTCGATGGCGGTGGTTAAATCTGCTACACGCAATGGCATCCCAGACGACGCCGTATTGCCACTGCCGAGTTGGCCGTCATCATTGCGACCCCAACATGCGCCGCCACCATCCTGCAACAATGCGCAACTATGTGATTGTCCCAACGATATATCGACAACCGATTGAACTGCGGCGATTACCGGTGTATTACTATCTTCGGTTGCTTCATTGCCAAGCTGGCCGTAGTTGTTGTGCCCCCAACAGCGGACCGTCCCATCAACCACAATCGCACAGGCATGGGCACTCCCAGTGGCTAAATCAATGAACTCATCGTTGCTGCGAAGTGACTGCGGCAACGATGCCGTATTGGTGGTGCCATCACCGAGTTGACCATATTCGTTGCCACCCCAACAGCGTATACTCACAAATTTGAGGAGCGCACAACTAAAATTTCCACCAGCAGCAAGCAGAAAGCCATCGTTGATACCCTCAACAGTGCGTGTCTCTGCGGAATATTCATACAATCCTGTGCCTAGCTGACCATAGCTCGCATCACCCCAACAGGTCGTCTGTCCGCTTTGCAGGCGGGCACAGCTCGTCGCATACCCAAGGGCTACGTGCGATACAGCACTGAGCACCACACGTGGCTCAGACAGCATGGCGTCCATACGGTTTGGGTCAGTTTGAGCATAGCGATTATCACCCACACACCAGAGTTGCTGGAGACGGTCAATACCACAAACATGATTACCACCAACAGCCATCGCATAGAGTGGAGGCATGCCTGTAACCACATGTGGTTGGAGTCGCGCATCATCGGTGCGGGTCGGTGCGTTATCGCCCCAACAGACAAGTTGACCAGTATGTTGGAGTGCGCAGGCAAAACGCCAACCGATTTGTACGTCGACCACATCTTGGAGTGCAGGGACTGGCGCAAACGCCATTTGCCCACGACTCAGCGGCTCACCCCAACAGACCACAGTGCCGTCATACTGCAACGCACAATTGGCATTACCACCTGAGGCAATTTTTACCACGGCAGGCAATGTATCAACAGGAGTAGGGATCGCATATGTGGTTGCGGTACCCGCAATTTGTTGGTGACGATTATCACCCCAACACCACACTTCTCCGGAATCAGCGAGTGCACAGGTATGGTGCAGTCCTGCGGTCACACTTGCCACCGAAGTCAGTGACCACAGTTGTTGTGGTTGTGACATACGCTGATACGTATTGATGCCCAGTTGGCCATAATCATTGGCACCCCAGCAATAGACGTGCTGGTCATAGCGCACGATGCAAGTGTGTTGTCCACCAGCTACGACACGAGTCACACCATTGATATCAGGGGTAAGTGGTACGGCAGAGTCACGTTGTTCGGGTGCACCGAGTTGTCCTTCCAAGTTGCGACCCCAGCACCGCACCAATCCTTGTTGCCAGAGCGCACACATGTGGGATTGACCACCACTCATCACACCACCCGTGTGTCCGAGGTAGACCACCGCATATCGATCACGTGCCTGTTGTTTCACGGGTATTGCTAATTGACCGCGTTGATTATCACCACGGCAGATGATTTTGGCTGCACGCAATGCTATGCAGGTGTGTTGTGCACCCAACGCAACATCTACGGCACCATATACACCCTCGTCTACAGGAACTTGGCTTGCACTCCAACACCAGACATGCGTTGCGCTATCGACGGCACACATGCGTTGCGCACCATCGCTCCGAATCAATGCTACTGCAGGGAGCTCGGGCGCAACAAGCGTTGATGCCACACGACACCAGACCCGCTCTGCAATGAGACCACACATTTGTGCATTAGTAAGTGCGATAAACGATGTACCCGAGACTTCTTCAATACGAATTGGCTCAACTATGCGTTCTGCACCATTCGTGGTCAACTGACGTTGGCGATTATCCCCCCAGCACCAGACCTCTGCATCGGTGGTGATAGCACATGTTGTATCACCACCGGCTGCCACAAACGTAACTGGGAGCGGGAGTACCACTTGTACGGGACGTGCGTACGCATTCTGATTGGATTGTGCAAGTTGACCAAACTGATTGTCTCCCCAGCACCAGACCTCACCGGTGGCAGAACGAGCACAGGTGTGATTGTGTCCCGCACTTATTTGGACAATATCGCGGATGTCGCGCACCTGTTGCGGTAATGATTGTTGCGTTTGTGGACCTTGTGTATTGTTGCCAATTTGACTGAACTGATTATCACCCCAACACCACACGGTACCGATGCGTTGGCGCACTGCACAAGCATGTTGAGCACCGAGTGCAATACTTGCGACGTCTATGAGCCCACTGACCGTTATTGGCGTATCGACGAGTGCAGTTGTCTGACCATCACTACCGTTGCCAATCTGCCCGGCACTATTATCGCCCCAACACCGCACATACGCAGACTGCGTCACCACACACAGATGATTTGCACCGCTTGCGAGTGTTTGTTGGTCACGACCAACAAGCAACACAGGCTCATCATCGACGTTACTATCAACAGCGATGGTTTCATCCTGCGGTGATGCTGTCAATTCACTCACCGATTCATTGCGCGAGACCACACGATCCACCACTTTGACTACTGCTGTAGTAATTGGTGAGATGACCATGATGACAATCACAAACGCAATAATTAAATACCAGAGAAACAGGATGTATCGTTGCATGAGCTGTTGTATCTGTTTATCACTTACCTCAGTTCTATTCTAGCGTAACTCGCCAAGCCATGGAAACGGTGGCAACACAATTTTAATATTGTGATTGTGAGGCAGCACTACGCAAAAGCTGGGCTAATTATAGGTGGAAAAAAAGTAGTGTTTAGCCAATTTTATCAAATTGTTATGAATACGAAACTTTCATTTTGATTTCTTACGTTGACACCCTACTGCATAAATGATATATTACTTTTCAACGGCGCACCTATCATACACGCATCGTCATGTACACCATGGTGGTCGCTTTCCAACGAGGAAGTTATATCATTTGTATCCAATCCAACGTAAGTTGGTTGTGATAACACAGCACATGCATGAAGCATTGTTGTGTGGTATTCAGGTTATTCGTTTAGGAGGTTACAGATGTCCCACAAGCGCTATTCGCGTTGGGCACTAGCCATCGTCGCTGCAATGTTCATTGCGGCCTGTGGTGGTGGTGCACCAGCTGCAGAACAGCCCGCCGAGGAGCCAACTGCAGTCGTGATGCCGACCGCTGCGTCGATCATCGAGCCAACTGCTGCTCCCGAGCCAACTGCTGCGCCACAGCCCATCAACGGGGTCACACTCCCCGAGGATGCTGCTCCGGCTGATCAGCAGGTCATCACCGAGTACTTCGACAGCACGGCTGCTTTCGAATCACTCGACTTCTTGGTTACCGTGTACAACGGCGGTGGCGGTGCATTCCGCGACTTGGCCAGCGATTCACTGATTCGCTTGGACAAAAACTTCCGCTTGTTGCCTGGTGCTGCATTGAGCTGGGAGCCAAATGCTGATGGTACCGAGTGGACCTTCAAGCTCGACCCCAACTTGATGTGGAACGACGGCACACCAGTGACCGCTGCGGACTGGGTAACCAGCTTCCAGTATGCTGCCAACAAGGACCATGCATGGGACTTCGCTTGGTACTACAGCGCTCCTGGCGCCATCAAGAACTGGGACAAGGTCAACGCTGGTGAAGTGCCAGACACCGATCTGGGCGTCATCGCCGTGGATGCCAACACGTTGGTATTCCAGACCGAGACCCCGGCTCCCTTCTTGCCAGCCAAGTTGCTCTACAGCGCTCCGTTGCAGAAGGCCGCCTTCGAAAAGAACGGTCCGTTGTACAACAACGACCCAGCCACCTCAGTTTCAAGTGGTCCATACCGCTTGGTCGAGTGGACCAAGGGTGAAAAGGTTGTATGGGAAGCCAACCCTGACTACAAGGGCACCAACAAGCCATTGATTCAGAAGTTGGTCAGCATTGCAGCCAAGCCAGAGACCTACTTCATCGGTTACCGCAACGGTGAAATTGACCGCCTCGGTGGTGAATTCATCGGTGCCGCCGAAACCGAGATTATCGCTGGCGATCCAGAGTTGCAGAAGCAGCAGTACACCAATGCAGTGGACTTCCGCACTGACTACCTCTTCTTCGACACCACGTCGGCTCCATTCGACAACCTCAAGGTTCGTCAGGCATTTAGCCACTTGATCGACCGCGACACGTTGATTGCCGAAATCCTCGGTAAGGCACAAGCCATCCCCGCCTACTCATTCTTGATGCCCGGCTTCCACGCTTCAAACAGCGATGGTTTGAAGGACATTCAGGCATGGGACCCCGAAAAGGGCAAGGCGTTGTTGGCAGAAGCCGGCTACCCAGATGGCAAGGGCTTCCCCAAGCTCGAACTCTGGTTGCGTGCCGAGTCACAGAACCGCATTGACGCTGCCAACCGCATCTGCGCCGACATCAAGGCTAACTTGAACGTCGAGTGTGAAGTGAGCAACAAGGAGCGCAAGGTATTCATGGATGCCTTGAATGCCAAGCCCACCGAGATTAAGTTTGGTATGGTGTCATACGGTATTGACTACTTCGATGCATCAAACATGCTTGGCGTGTTCCGCAGCGGTGGTCGCCATAGCTGGTCGAACGAAGCCTACGACAAGTTGGTTGACGAGGCCTCAGCGAGCACCGACACCGAAGGTCGCCTCAAGCAGTTCCAGGATGCTGAGAAGATCTTGGTCGAAGATGCGTCAGCTCTCTTCATCGTACACCGCATCAACACCGGCTTGATCAAGCCATACTTGGTCGGTGAAGCCCTCGCTCCAAACGACGCCGGTTTCAACGGCGTACAGTGGCCGGGTATCTCAACCTACAGCAATGTGTTGAGCACACTCTATGTCCACAAGAGCGTTGCCGACTACAAGAAGGCTCCGTAAGCGTTCACCCATTACAGGCGTTGGCGAGCAATCGCCAACGCCTGTATTTAGATGCTACCTCTACCCATTCAAGCCCTGACTCCAGTTCAATAGAAGGACCACTGCATGGTAGCCTATATTCTCAACCGCTTGGTTGGCTTGTTCTTCGTCTTTTTTATTGTGTCGATAGTCGCATTTCTATTGATGCATTCTGTCCCAGGTGGGCCATTTGACGAAGATAATATGCCTCTTAGCCCTCAACAGAAGGCAAACATCCTTGCGAAATACGGGCTCGATCAACCGATCCATGTGCAGTACATCAACTACATGAGCAAGGCACTTCAAGGTGACTTCGGTACTTCATTTGAGAACCCAGATTCTACAGTAGCCGAAATCATCGCACAAGTGTGGCCCAAGAGCATCCAACTTGGTGGTTTGACCGTAGTACTCGCCATCACGCTCGGAGTACTATTTGGTATCCTCGCGGGGATACGTCAGAATACCTGGATTGACTCAACTGTTACCTTTGTTTCTACTCTTGGCAACACAGTACCCAACTTCATTGTCGCTATTTGGATGATGTTGATTTTTGTCATCTACCTAGATGTGCTCCCGCTAGGACTCAACAACGATAACTGGGATAATTGGAAGGCATGGATAATGCCCTCGATTGCCCTTGGTCTTGGTCCGATGGGCATTACAGCTCGCTATACACGTGCCAGCATTGTGGATGTCATTTCTCAAGACTATATTCGCACTGCACGTGCCAAGGGGCTCAGTGAGACCATGGTCGTATGGCGCCACGCCCTCAAAAATGCACTTATTCCAATCATCACCGTGGTCGGACCCATGGTCCCCAATCTGATGACAGGCACCATATTCGTTGAAACGATGTTCAAGGTCAACGGTATCGGCAAATTCTTCGTGACAAGCACACTGAATCGTGACTACCCCATGATTATGGCATTGATGCTCATCATCGCCTCGCTGTGGGGGTTTGTGTATTTGTTGACTGACTTGATTTATACGACACTCGATCCACGTATTAAGTTTGATTAGGAACGCACAATGACAGCAACGACAACAACTGCTACAACAAGCACTCCGTTTGAGCGTAAACCAGCAAACTTGTGGCGCGATGCAGCTATGCGGTTCAGCAAAAATAATCTGGCAATGATTGCACTGGTCATTGTGTTGACCATGATCTTTATGGCAATCTTTGCTGATTTTATTGCACCGTATGGCTACGATGAAATCGTCAAAGGCAAGACCCGTCAGTTTCCAAATGCAAATTACTGGTTTGGTACAGATAATGTCGGGTTTGACGTCTTTAGTCGTATCGTATATGGTGCTCGCGTATCACTCATCATTGGACTTTCGGTGCAAGTGATTGCAGTGTTGGTAGGCGTCACACTTGGTGCTATTGCTGGATTTGTTGGTGGCTGGGCAGATTATGTCATCAACCGCATCATGGAAGTCTTCACTGCCATCCCTCAGTTGCTTTTTGCACTCTTTCTGCTCTCGATGTGGGGAGGTGGGCTATTTAATGTGGTACTGGCACTCGGCTTAATCGGCTGGATTGAAATCTGCCGCCTTACTCGAGCACAGGTACTTACATTGCGCGAAAAAGAATACATTGAAGCAGCACGCGCCATTGGAGTCACACCGTTTGGTATTGCATTCCGTCACATCATGCCCAATGCGTTGACCCCCCTTGTCATTTCAGTGACTCTTGGCATTCCAGCAGCCATGTTTGCAGAAGCCGGGTTGAGCTTCCTCGGCATCGGTATCAATGATCCGATTCCAAGCTGGGGTAAGATGGCCGGTAATTCGTTCTCATTCATCGAAGTGTATTGGCACCTTGGACTATTCCCCACTGTCATGATTGGTCTTACCATGCTGAGCTTTTCATTCGTAGGAGACGGTCTGCGAGATGCTCTGGATCCAAAGCTCAAAAAGTAACTTCAAGTGACGCGACGTCAAAGCAGACTAGTGCGATGCACTAGTCTGCTTTCTGTTATGATAGTGATGTTCAATTTTTTGAAGGTTTGTGTATGCATATCGTTTTTGTACGGCATGGTGAAACTGCCTACAATGCTAGTGGCCGCTATCAAGGGCACACCCAGATCAGCCTCAACGAACGCGGTTTTCAGCAAGCGCATGTCGTCGCACAGCGGCTTCGCTATACCCGATTTGACGCATTGTATAGCAGTGATCTACTCCGCGCCATCCAAACTGCAGATGCCATCGCTCAATACCATACGCTCCCAGTCATCCAACATGCCGGCTTCCGCGAAATCGATGTTGGCCTATGGGAACACCTAACTGTCACTGAAATTGCAACAAACTACCCACAACATTTTGCCATCTACAAGCAAACACCAGGTCGTGCTGTCTACACGGGTGGCGAATCATATGCACACATGCAATTACGGGCCATGTCCGCCTTGATGGAAGTAATAGATCAGCACCCACCCGAAGCAACTATCGGAATTGTATGCCACGGTGGTACAATCCGCGCGCTTGTCTGCGCGTTTTTGCATATCGACATCGATTATTATCCACAGATGTGGATTGATAATTGTGCCATTACGACGGCCTTCTATCAACAATCGGTGTTTCGTCTCGGCACGCTCAACGATAATGCTCATGCTGAGCCCGATTGGCGCGAGTAAACAATGGACATACTGCTAATTCGCCACGGCGAAACTCACTACAACACAGAACATCGCATCTACGGTCATGCCCAAATCCCACTCAATGCACGTGGGAACGCCCAGGCTGCTACTGTTGCAAATCGGCTCAAAGACACCGCCATTGCTGCAATTTATAGCAGTGATTTAGTACGCGCATTTGCGACGGCACAGGCAATTGCAACCCCGCACCAGCTCACCGTCCATAAAGATGCAGGTCTGCGTGAAGTAGACGTGGGTCATTGGGAACATTTGACTGAAGCAGACGTCGCCACCAAATTTGCACGAGAATACGCTGAATTCCGCACCAAACCCGGTGAAGCACCATATCTCGGCGGTGAATCCTTTCAACAGGTACAACAGCGCGCAATGCACGTACTAGAGCGTTGCATTCATACACATGCAGAAGCGCAAACCATCTGTATTGTGTGCCATGCGGGGACTATTAGCGCATTGATTTGCGCCATATTAGATGTCAACATCAATCATCACCCACGCTTTCGGATCGACAACTGCGCAATTTCGCGGTTGACTGTCACATCCGAAGGCATCCACGTTGCAACACTCAACGACAACACGCATGGCGTTGCAAGGAAAGTTGGTGCCCTGTGAGTACGTTGCAATTCGATCCGAATCAACTCGGCTACAACGCAGATGTGATTGTAATTGGGGCTGGCGTGTCTGGACTGGTTGCAACCTGGCGTTTAGTACGCGAGGGTGTGGATGTCATATTACTCGAAGCCAAAGATCGCGTAGGTGGGCGTATTAGTAGCGGCACGTTTAACGGTGAAACATACGATTTAGGGGCCCGCTGGATTCGTAGTACCGCAACCCAGACACATCAGTTGGCACATGAGCTGGGGATTCAATTCGTACCACAATATCACACCGGAGAAAGTGTGATTCAGCTCGGTAAGGCGCAAAAACGCTTCAAACAACGAGATCCTCTGTTTGCACCACATCTGTCGCTGAGCTATCACAGCATCATTCGCAAACTCAATCGCCTCGCCAATGAACTCCAACAACGAAATGCGAAAAGTGTGGCGCGTATTCCGATACTTGATGCAATCTCCTTTGGAGCGTGGCTCCAACAACACTGCGGCAATCGCACACTGCGCATGCTCTTTACCATTCTCACACACGTCCATTTTACCGCTGAGCCAAATGAAATTTCGTTCATGTATGTACTCGACCAAGTGCAAGCATTTCGTGGGGCACAGCATGTGTTTGCGTTGCGACCAGCACACAACCAAGAACGAATACCTGGTGGCATGCAACGACTTGTTGAGCGCCTCGCACAACAACTACGGACACAAATCGCCACTGACACGCCAGTGCTCGCCATTCGGCAAGATGAAGAAAGCGTCTCAGCGTATTCGCGTGGCTCATCGTTCCGGGCACGCTATGCAATTGTGGCCACCGCCCCATCAATCGCTGCACAGATTTACCACGAGCCAGCAATGCCTGCACAGCGTGATGCACTCAATCAACGCGTCATCATGGGTAGAGCCATTACAGCGATACTCTGCTACGATTATCCATTTTGGCGTGAAAACAAGCTGTCTGGTTTTATGTTAAGTCATGACGGTCCTGCAAGTATGGTACATGACGTATCACCGACCACCAGCAGCGAAGGCGCGCTGGCCTGTCTGATTGTGGGCGATAATGCGAGCCACTGGGGTGCTCAACCCCGTGGCGAACGACTCAAAGCCCTGGTGAGTCAGCTCGCCACCTGGTTTGGCGAAGAAACCATGGCATATCGGGGTATGATCGAACGTGACTGGAACAGTGAACGCTGGAGTCGCGGCACGATTGGTTTTATGCCTCCCGGCAGTGCAAACTTTATCCATGTGATGAGTACACCGGTTGGTCGGCTACACTGGGCAGGGAGCGAAACCGCCAATGACTGGATTGGCAGTATCGAAGGTGCAGTAGAAGCCGGCGAACGCAGCGCCGCCGAAGTAATTTCGCAACTCAGCAATGCAGGGTATTTGCGCCGCAACTGAGTCATACGCTGACACGTCATTTCAGCCACACAAACAAAACCACCACCCATGACCGTGTGAAATCGCCATGATTTACGTCGAGGCAGTTGTCCGCTTGCACAAACAGCCAACATGCCGTATAGTATGCGCGGTATTCTGTGCAACTGCGTGGAGCTATGGTGCAACGTGGCATGTAGCGCTGCCGCACAGCCAGAACAACATTGCACAGTAGAGGAGTTTTTTGTAATGTCTAAGAAGTGGGTATACCTCTTTACAGAGGGTAATGCCACCATGCGCGATTTGCTCGGTGGCAAAGGCGCAGGTCTCGGCGAAATGACACGTACTGGTGTACCAGTACCTCCTGGTTTTACCATTACCACCGAAGCATGTAATGCATACTACGACTACGGCAAAAAATTGCCCGATGGTCTGTGGGAACAGGCATTGGCTGCCATGAGCGAAGTCGAGCGCCAAGTGGGTCGCAAATTTGGTGACCCTGCTAATCCACTGCTCGTATCAGTGCGTTCAGGTGCCCGCGAATCGATGCCAGGCATGATGGACACCGTGCTCAACCTCGGCTTGAACACCGCCACCATCAAGGGCTTGGCCGACCAAACTGGCAATCCGCGCTTTGCCGCAGATGCGTATCGCCGTTTTGTGCAGCTATTTGGCAAAATCGTACTTGGTGTTGATGGCGAAAAGCTCGAACATGTCATGAGCCACGCCAAGGGCAAAAACCGCACCGACAACGACCTCACCACCGAAGAATTACAGACCATCGCCAACGAATTCAAAACCATCATCAAAGCCGACACCGGGCATGACTTCCCCGAAGACCCACACAAGCAGTTGCAAATGGCCATCATGGCAGTCTTTAATTCGTGGATGGGGCGCCGTGCCATCGATTATCGCCGCATCGAACGCATCCCCGACAACATCGGTACGGGTGTAAACGTGCAGACGATGGTCTTCGGCAACATGGGTGAAACGAGCGCAACCGGTGTCGCCTTTACGCGCAATCCTGCTACCGGCGAAAACGACATGTTCGGCGAGTACCTGATCAACGCCCAAGGCGAAGACGTGGTGGCAGGTATTCGCACGCCCCTTGCTATTGCTCAAATGGCCAAAGACTTGCCCGAATCGCACAAGGAATTCCTCGGGATTGCGCGCAAGTTGGAAGCACACTACAAAGATGTGCAGGACGTGGAATTCACCATCGAGCGCGGCCGCTTATGGATGCTCCAGACCCGCAACGGCAAGCGCACCGGCATGGCCGCTGTGCGTATTGCAGTCGACC
>JACCDO011331602.1_pt1 | contig 13558 bp, 12 predicted proteins | sample 7446101 | NCBI WGS metagenome assembly JACCDO01 (sample SAMN15323440, study PRJNA562643) | freshwater metagenome | isolation source: river surface water | place: USA:Blue River Watershed | collected 2017-08-16
GTCTTTATCCTTATATTGAAGAGTGAGAGCACTTGAGAAACTAAAGCCTTTTAAAAAAGAATACTTGTTTCCAACTTGAAGATTGATCACATCTCCTAAATCCATTTCAGTATCTGCATCAACATCTGGCGAAAGCTTACTTCCTGCTTCTTCAGGAATTCTTCTTGCTCTGGTTGTAGGAAGCTGAGAGATAGCAGCAACATATCCAGAAAGAATATTATTTTCCGTGTATTGCCAATCAGTGACTACTCCAACACCAAGGTCCCACTGACCATCTCCTGTACCAATATCTACAGCTTTATCAGCATCAGTTGTTTCACCTGTAGGTGCTGTGACCATACCTTTTATGGCGATATCAACTTTACCCTTTTGATGAATCAAATTTTTAGTGACAAGCCTAATGTCACCTAAACGAGTTTTTTCTTCCGATTGAAGAGGATCATAATTATATTTTTTTAATTTTTCTTGAATAGCATTGGCCGTTTTGTATTGAAGTTCATAGGCCTTAGCTTGAGAACCATCCTTAATTAGATTTTTACCTATTCCTTCAAGGTTTGAGTTTGCCACAAAGCCAGCGTCAACTTGAAGGGAAGTTTTAATCACTGGGATAGCAAGTGCAACGGTCATTTTTTCATTTAATCCGTATGCCATAATAGGAACAACTGGTTGAAAATCAATTCCCACCACTCCGGTAGTACTTCCTACTTCATCATTGAGATTAACGTTTTTTGATTCAAGGTATCCGCGAAGTAGCCCTTTCTCAAGGTCAGTGTCTTTACCATCTATAATTTTATTCCAAGTGACGCCTTTATTAAGAGCGTTTCCAACAGGAACAACTTGGCCTGTGCCATCAAATTTTTCCGTTGCCTGAAACTGAGCTCCACGGAAGCGAAGATTTCTTATCCCTTTAGGTAGGACTTTTGCATTTTCAAAATCCATAGGAATAAGAAGGTTTCCCTCTTGAGAAAAAGCACTCGCGCTAAATAGAACAATCATCAAAAATAAAATTTTCATAAGAATTTTCCGTTAAAAAAAGGGAGGCAAGCCTCCCTAAATTTATTAAAGACCTTTTAAAATTTCTTTGGCCTCAATCAGTTCATCTTTAGTTTCAGGAATTCTTTCAACATTAAAAGTCATCGGATCTTTTGAAACAAATGAAGTGAGAATAGTTTTTGCAAGAGCTTTATTATCTTCAGCGATTAAAACGTTTGCGTAATAAATGATGTTAAGTCCATGGTGACTGATGTCGTGACCATTTTTTGTTTCATCAAAAGCTGTTTCAAGATATTTTAGAGCTTTTTTGTTACTTCCAAGTGGGAAAGGAAGCTTATAAAAAGCACGCCCAAGAATTCTGTAAGCACCATAATCTTGTACATGCGCCATTTTAAGAGCAATAACTTTCTTCATGGTTTCTTGAAGCTCAGGCCATCTGCCAAGAGAGCTTGCAATTCCATTCGCCTCACCCCATTTACCAAGATTAGCTCCATAAAAATAATAAGAATTAGCGAGAGTTTCTTTTTGAGCAGGATTTAAAGTGGCCAGTTGTCCTTCTAAAAGAGCAACTGCTTTAGCGGCAACTTCGTAACCAAGTTGGTGAAATTTTTTCTTCTCAGCATTATCAACTGCTTTACTTCCAACATAATAGACAGCTTGAGAGGCATGCCAAAAATCTTCTGCTTTTACATCTTTGTTTGATTCAGACTGTGCCATTTTGACATAAATTTCATAAGCCTTGAAAGCGTTCTGTGTGTTTTCACCTCTTGCTTTATAAAGCTCTTCAGCTGTTTGAGTGTTCGAAAATGCACTTAATGAGAAAACTAATAGAAATAGACTTGAGATTAATCTCATAAACCCTCCATCGTGAGAAAATGAAGGGTGTTTTTACCTTAAATCGAGTGATTTATAAAATCTAAATTGTAAATTTAACAGACTTTAAACAAAAACTCTGACCTTTGCTTTGCGTCTTAATCAAATTTTATTGCCTTGATGCACACTTTTTATAAGCGGATTCAAGCTTAGATTTTAACCCCTGAGGAGTAAAAGGCTTCACAATATATTGGTCAACGCCAGATTTAATGGCCTCGACAACTTGTTGTTGTTCCGCTTCAGCAGTGACTAAAAGAAAAGGAGTTTTTGCTAAGTTTGCATCAGCACGAACTCTTTTTAAGAATTCAAGGCCAGAACAATTTGGCATGTTCCAGTCTGAAATGATCAGCCCAAAGCCTCCAGACTGAGTTTTATCCCAAGCCTCTTGTCCATCAGCAGCCTCTGTAATATCAGAGAAGCCCAGCTCTTTTAAAATTTTTGTGACAATTCTTCTCATCGTTAACATATCATCGACAACTAGAACTTTTGTTTTTGGGTCAAACATATCTCTCTCCTTGATCAAATTATTTCCTATAAAAAACGACATTTCCTACTAACAGTGAATTCACATTATCTTTAATTCCAAGCATTGTTTCTCCAACACCGAGGAGCAATCCCCCTGTTGGCTCGAGTTGCTTGAATAAACTTTCAACCACCATCTTTTTCATTTCAACTTTTTGATAAATTAAAACGTTACGACACAGAATAATATGAAATGACTCATTCACGGTTGATTTAATTAAATTATTATATTTATACTTTATTCGAGACTGAAGGCTTTTATTCACATGCCAACCATCATCTTGCTTAGTGAAATATTTATTTCGTCTTTCATCACTTAAGCCTCGCTTAATTTCAAAATCAGTATAAACTCCAGAGCTTGCTTTAGCTATCGCACGATCTGAAATATCCGTTGCTAGAATAGAAACAGGAGGCAGTGGTATCCGAGAAGCAAGCTCATCTAAAATCATTGCAATACTTAAAGCTTCTTGCCCTGTACTGGATGCTGCTGACCAGATTTTAATTTCAGAGGGAAAATCCAAAAGAATTTCTCTTATTATAAAACTTTCAATCGCAGTAAAAAATGAGGGATCTCTAAAAAATAATGTCTCATTATTTGTTGCGTGATCAAGAACCCTTTGCTTTAAAGAAGGATTGAGATTAAGACCTTGGAAAATATTGGCCAATTCATCAATGGAAGAAAGATTTTCATTTTTTACAATTTCTTCAAGTCTAGTTTGTAATTGATACAAATTAGTGTCCTTGTAAATAATTCCCGTCTCTTTCTCAATGAATTTTGAAAAATATTCGATTGCATTATGAGACATAACTCACCTTTTTGGGTTTCGAGATTATTTTAGTTTTCATAGCCAATTCAACAGGAGAACCCATGTAATCAAAATCACCGGCATCAAATACAGCTCCTGGCATTCCAAAAACGACACAACTCTCTTCACTTTGAATTAAAACTGCTCCGTTAGTCTTTTTAATGGCCTTCGCTCCATCTGCCCCATCTCTACCCATTCCTGTAAAAACTATTCCAAGGGTGTTCTTTCCAAAAATATCTGCCGCTGTCTCAAAAAGAAAATCTGCGGCCGGTCTAATGAAGTTTCTATGTGCGTCTTGATCTAGAGCAATTGTTGTCCGCAATCGATCACCTTTTAGTTTCATATGAAAATTTCCTGGCGCCACATAGATTTGATCTGCACAGAGGACTTCTCCCTCTACTGCTTCCCTTGCCACTTTGCCACAAACCATACCTATTCTTTCCGCCAAAGAAGCAGTGAAAATAGGAGGCATATGTTGAGCGACAAGAATGGGAAATGGAACAGGTTCAGTAAAATTTTGAAAAAACTCTACAAGAGCATTAGGCCCCCCTGTTGAGGAAGCAATCACAAGAACTTGAGGCTTGAAACTTTCCCATAAAAAACTTTTTGCTTTATTAGTCACGTCGTAATTTACACCAGTTTTTCTTGGAATATCTTTGGTCGCAACAAAAGAAAGGATTTTGGGAAGTAACGCTTCTTTGATTTTTTCTTCGGGAAGTAAATTCGAACTATCCAAAGTAGGTTTTGCAACAAAATCATAAGCACCATTTCTCATAGCTTCGAGTGTTTTCTCAGCTCCTGCCTTACAAAGTGAAGAGAACATAATAGCCTTCGTTTTTATGCCCTTTTCTCTCATTGACTTCAAGGTCTCAAGTCCATCAAGCTCGGGCATCTCCATATCAAGTGTACAGAGATCTATTTCTCCTGAACTCATTTTATCTATAGCTATCTTTCCATTTGAAGCAGTTCCAACGATTTCAACGTATTCACAATCTTTAAGTGCAAGCTGAATCTTTTGTCTAAAAAGGGCAGAATCATCAATGATTAAAATTCTTAATTTTTTAGTTAACGAAATCAATTCTGCCTCCATAGTAATTTAACGACGCTGAGCTTTTTGAACCAACAATTTTAATTTTTCGGCCAAAGATGAAAGTGTTTCTGAAGACCTTAACGTTTGCTCACTCTTTTCTGCACTTTGAACAGCAGCTTGAGAAACAACCTTAATTGTCTGAGATATACTTTCAACGCCTTTTTTAGATTCTACTATAACTCTTGATAATTCGTTGGTAGTAGCAGTTTGTTCCTCAACTGCTGCTGCAATTGCTCCGGATATTGAGTTGAGTTTTTCCATCGCCTTTGAAATTCCACCAATCGCCTCAACTGCTCCTAAAGTATCTTTTTGGATAGCTCCTATTTTGTGAGTAATCTCTTCAGTTGCCTTTGCTGTTTGCTTGGCAAGTTCTTTGACTTCATTGGCCACAACGGCGAATCCTTTTCCCGCCTCCCCGGCACGTGCAGCTTCAATTGTAGCATTTAATGCGAGTAAATTAGTCTGCTGAGCAATTGAGCTGATGACTTTAATGACATTCCCAATTTCCTGAGAACTAGCTCCTAACTGAAGAACTCGGTCATTTGTATCCTGAGAAAGTGCGAGAGTTGTTCTCGACATATCTGCAGATTCACTTGAAGAACGAGCAATCTCTCGAATCGATGCGACCATTTCTTCAGTAGAGGCTGCAACTGTTTGTACACCTGCAAAAACTTCTTCTGATGCATTCGCTGCGAGAGAAGAATCCTGCGAAGTTCTTCTCGCATTGTCATTTAAAAGAATTGTATTAGATTTGAGATCTTCCGCATTTTTTGCTAATTCTAGTGCAGAAATTGTAAGAGAATCTAAAATATGGTGAAGGTCTGTAACATCGGTAGCAAACTTAACAACTTTGTAGGGCTTGCCGTTTAAATCAAAAATTGGATTATAAGAGGCATTGATCCATACAACTTTGCCATTTTTCCCAATTCTTTTATATTCACTTGATTCGAATTTGCCTTGTCTTAAATTTTCCCAGAATTGAAAATAATCAGGAGAGGATTTAAATTCTTCATCACAAAACATTCGGTGATGTTTTCCAACAACCTCATCCAAAGTATAGTTAAGTGTTTTCAAAAATATATCATTCGCCGTGAGGATGATACCATCAAGATTAAATTCAATTACCGCCTGAGAGCGCTGTATCGCTGTCACTTTATTTTCATATTCATAATTCTGGGTCTTCGATTTTGTTACATCTCTACAAAGCATAATTACTTTGAGAGGTCTTTGAATCGAATCAAGTTCAGAGTGAAAAGATGCTTCAACCCAAAGATCTACGGAATTTTTTCCAAAAAAATGAAATTCTCCAATCTCACTTTCACCTTTACTCACTTTTTCCCAAAACTTTGCAAATTCAAAAGAGTTAGAAAACTTAGGATCAAAAAAGCTTTTTAAGTTTTTAGACTTTAGCTCATCTTGATTAAATCCAAGTAAGGTTGAAAAAACTTGATTCGAATGAGTTAATGTCCCATCAAGATTGAATTCAACAACTCCATAAATTTTACCAAAAAGTAGATTTAGTCGTTGAAAATCTAAATCATGACCAACATCAGTTGCCGTTTCTAATTTTAAAGCTCCAGAAAACATGAGAACCTCCTGTTATCAAGTTTATTAAGCACATTTTTTATCTAATTCAGTTAATATTGAATCCAAATTAACAATTGAAAGAATAGAGTTTTCAGTTTTATAAATCCCATCCATATAACATCTAATATTTCCAGGAATGGTTTTTGGTGAGTTCTCAAAATTTGACTCACTTACCTCAATGACATCTCCTATATTATCAACAAGGAGTGAGAGAAGAACGTCCTCAACCTTGCACACCACTGTCATTTTATTTAGAGATTCATCAGAAGTAAGACCAAACAATTCCCTCAAACCAATCGCTGTTGCAATTTGTCCCCTTAAATTAATAAGTCCTTTAATGAAAGTAGGGGCCGTACGCATAAGAGTGACTTGAAGAGGCCTTGTTATTTCCTGAACCTTCATCACATCAATTCCATAAAGTCTTCCATCAATATAGAAAGTCGAGAACTGTTTTGTTTTTGTAGAGGCATCATGTGTATTCGATGAAAGATATGTTTTCATGCCACTGTCCTTTTGTGATTTAACAAACATTCATTCACAAGTAATGAAAGAAGTTTTCCTTTTGATTTTTCTAGATAAGTAGAAAATCCTGCATCTTTTGCTTCCATTACCTCTGCTGGAGTATTTTTAGTTGTAAAAGCAATGATCGGAACATCTTTTAATTTAGAAATTTTTCTAATTCTTCTTGCTAACTCATAGCCATTCATTTTAGGCATCTCTATATCTGAGATAATAAGGTCAAAATCTGCTTTTGCATTGGCTATTTTCTGAAGGCCATCAACTCCATCAATTGCCTCTTCAACAACAAATCCTGACTCAGAAAGATTTTGAGAGACTTGCTTTCTTATAGAGTCAGTGTCCTCAACCAAAAGTATTTTTTTCGAGCTAGATGTCAGTGATTTTGGTCTTTTCGATCTTGTTAACTCCATAATTTTTTCTACATCTACGACAACAACAATTTCATTTTGAGTAACAAGATTTCCAACTATCGCCTCATGATTTGAAAGAGAGTTATCAAGTAAATCTCTTGTGGAGAGAACATCTATAATTTGATCAACCTCAAGACCAATCATCTGATCCTCATCTTTAACAACGATAACTTGGGAAATTTCTTTCTCCACTTTTTCATATGGGTAATTAAGAACATCATTCAAATTGATTATTTTTAAAACTCCACCACGATATCTCACCACTTTTTGATTTCCAGAGAACTCAATTTGATCAGTTTTAAACTCTTCCATTCTGCTCACTGGAGCGAGAGGAATGGCGTGCTTTGTCGGGCTTCCGAGTTTAACAAGAACAAACTCTCTTAGTTCATTTTCAGAATCAAAGAGATTTTTAAATTTATCCTGTTCATTCATTTCTTCCATATTTGAATTGGCCCCTAAGTGCTTTTTCGCAATTCCATGCACATCTAGAATAAACGCAACATTTCCATCCCCAAGAACGGTAGCCCCAGAGTAGATTGTGATGGACTTTAAAAATCTAGCGAGCGGCTTTACGACTATATCTGCAGTATCTAAAATTTCATCTACAATCATACCGAACTGATTACTATCTGAATTTAAAACTGCTATATTAAAAGCATCGCAATGATCTTCGTTTTGATCTTTGGCCCCTAAGATTTCTTTTAAATTTAAAAGTGGTAGAACATTTCCTCTTAACCGATAAACAGGTCTTCCCTGAACATATTCGATAAGATTTTTTTCTACTCTTACTAGTTCAACTAATTTTACTTGAGGAATCGCAAATCGATCATTATCAGATCTAATGATCATGGCCGGAACGATAGCGAGAGTTAAAGGAATTTTTAAAGTAATCTTAGTTCCCTCTCCCTCAACACTTGATAGATCAACAAATCCACCAATTTTTTCAATATTGCTTTTCACAACATCCATCCCGACACCACGACCAGACACATTTGTTACTTTTTCTGCAGTGGAGAATCCTGGTGCAAATATTAGTGCATGAACTTCACGATCGCTTAATCGAGAAGCCTTATTGGCATCAATGATTCCCTTCTCAAGGGCCTTTTTAATCAATTTTTCTCTTGAAAGACCTTTACCATCATCTGAAATATCGACGATAACTTGTCCACCTTCGTGATAGGCCTTAATCGTGATTGTTCCTACACTTGGTTTTCCTGCCTTTGATCTATCCTCAGGTGATTCAATACCGTGATCACATGAATTTCTCACAATATGAGTAAGTGGATCTTTCACTGCTTCAATAAGTGTTTTATCGAGCTCCGTTTCCACTCCATGTAAATTTAGATTTATTTTTTTGTTTAAACTTCCAGAAAGATCTCTTACAACACGCTGAAATTTATTTAAAATATTTCCAATCGGTTGCATTCTTGTTTTCATCGTTTCTTCTTGAAGCTCAGAAGTCACCACATCAAGTTTTTTGCTTAAATTTAAAAACTCCATATCATCATTTTTATTCGAATATTGAAGAACTTGGTTTCTCACAAGAACCATTTCCCCCATAAGAGTCATGAGTCTATCGAGCAGAGAAACTTGAACTCGAATAGTGGTATCTGTTTTATCTGAATCAGGACTAGTATTTGGATTTGGATTATTACTAACAACAGAAATAACTTTTTTATCATTTATCTCTTCCATAACTTGAGCTCCAATTTCTTCAATTTGATTGTTCTCAGGTGCTGGTAATTCGGATTTTTCTTTGGGAACAAATGGGGTTAACAAATTAACCATAAACTCAACTTCTTTCTGAGTATCCTCTGATCCAATGTTATCTAGGCACTGATTCATTAAATCGACGCAAAGAAGAAGTGTGTTAACATGTGCTTTCTCTAACTGCTGAACCTTTTTATCTCTAAATGGTCCTAAATTTGATTCTATTCCATGGGCAAGATTTGAAGCTTCTACTAGACCAAATAATTGAGCGGCTCCTTTGAGAGAATGAATTTCTCTATACAAAGCATCTGTTAGCTCCTTATCTCCCTCACCCTTTTCAAACTTTAAAAGATATCCAGATACTCTCTCTAAAGTATCATTGAACTCTGCTCGAAGTTCAGAAGGAACTTCTTCCTGATTAGTTTTTTCTTTTTCTACTTTTTTTACCTCTGGAACAACTTCTTTTTTGACAACCTCTTTTTGTGCCTTAGCCTCATAATTAAATTCATAAGGCTCATTATTCATAATACATCTAGCAACATCATTGCCTTTTAAAAACCAACTAATTAAATTTTTTGGAATGGTTGCATTTTCTTTATGTAGCATTAGTTCATTTTCTAACTTATGCACATGATGCTGAAGCTCATCCCACTCCATCATCCCGGCTGCTCCCTTAATGTTATGATAGGCCCTAAAGACTTCATCATAGAGCTTTGGAGCACTCTGATTTGGAGGCAATTTATCGAATTCCAACAATGCATTTTCTGCATTATCTAAAAGTTCAAAAATCTCAATTTTAAATTCTTCAATTTCATTACTCATGGATAACCTTCCGATAGTTAAAACTTTTGCTTTAGCTATCTCGGTCTATTGTTGAAAAAAAATTTGGTCTTTATTGGCCAGAAAATTTTGCCCAGATACTCAAACCCCCTTATATTGCTTATAAGAACCGTCTTAAGTTTGGCCTAAGTGAAAATTTGGTTCGTCTTAAGGTTGAGTAAAATAATAAAAAAGGCCAGTCATAAGACTGGCCCGATTCAAAACTCTTTCAAATTAAAAATACTAAAACTTAGAAATCACTAAATGCTCAACTGGAAATCCAAGCTCTTTAGCTTCTTTTACATAGGCTTCATAAACATCAGCTGGAATGCTTGGTGTACGAGACATAATCCAAAGAGACTTACGATTTCTTGATCCGATCATGACAAATTTATAATCTTTATCAAGTTGGATGATATTGTAATCACCCTTCACTCTGAAAAGTCTTGTCCAAAAAGTATTAAAGCTTACTTCAAGCTCAGCATTTGTCGCAGCATTTGTTACAACTGCTTGGCCGCGAATATTATTGAAGCCATCTTTTCTTAAACAAGTGTTAAGAACACTAATTTCTTGAGAACTAATCACACCATACTCTGCAGTTTGCGCCACACATTTTCTTGTGAAAAACTGAGGCAATGAAGAAACTGCGTACCACTTACCTACATATCTTTCGACATCAACGTAAGAGACAGTTCTAAGCTCTCTTCCAGCTGCAAAAACATTTAACCAAGATAAAGTAAAAACTAAACCCATTAAAAATCTCATAATTCATCCTTTTAAAAAAATACTCATTCTCTATCTATCACAGAGAAAGCTTTAACAGAATGAACAAAAGATGAACAGGGTAAGGGCTGTAAATTTTGGAGTATATTAAAAGGCTAAAAGGAGATCTTGTAAAATCAGGTACTTGTTTATCTTAAAAAAGATAGGCCAATCCAACTTCACTAAATTGTGATTCCTCATTTGGATCTAAAATTTGATAAAGCCTTAAAAAAGACGACCAATTAGAACTAAGCCTGTAAGAAGATTCCAATTTTAAAAGCTGAGATATTTTGTTTTGAACACTCCAAATTTTAAGAAAACTACTTTTAAAGTGAAATTTACTAGAGTGATGTAGTTGTGCACTCATATCAATTCCAATTTCTGAATTAAATAATTCAGTATGAAATTTACTCAACAATCCAAATCCTAAAAAAGGCATTAAACTAAAAGAAATATTTTTTTTTATAAAAAATGAATCACCTTTACCATATCTTAAAACAAGCTCCTTTTGATTTTTATTCAAAAAATCAAAATTATAAAAAGAAAAATCCAATGAACTATCTAAACGATTGTAAAAAAAATTATCTAGAAAAATACTCTCCATTTTTATAATATTCAGTTCATCTATATGAAATGATTCCTTTTTCTTTCTCAAAATTAAGTGACCAATATCAAGAGAAGAGAATTTGTAAAGATCATCTTGGCTTGTTATAAAAGACCTTAGTGCCGGCCTAATATCAAATCTTAAATCATCCATCTCTCTTAAGGGTGAAGAAAGAGAAAAATATGAGTGGCCTCTGATTTCTTTTTGTTCCAAAGGAGATAAATCTTTATCTGCTACAAAGTTTTCTTGCTTTTTCAATCTAAAGATTTCATTTCTTACAGGATCAAATGATGTCACTTCAGCTTTTTTGTTTATTAAAAGGTTATATGTTTTTTTTTCAACATTATCTTTTGGTTTAAAACTAAAATCATTAACATCGTAAAACCGTTTAAAATCCAAAACTCTTTTTCTTGGCATGACTGAAAGATAAGTATTGATCAAATTTATTTCTGAAGGATAAAAATGATATTTATCGCTCAGAAGATTTTTGTTTTTTAACTCTAAGATAGATTGCAATGGTATTGTATAAAAATAATTTTCAAATTCTATTTTCACACTTCTAAAAATTAATTCATTGATTCTGTATGAACAATTCTGATTAAAAAAAGAATAATTTACATCTACATTTAATTTTTTATTTATCTCTATAACCAGAGCATGAATTTCATGGCTTTTTAAATTTAACCTATATGCCCATAAATCTCGTCCCTCAAGATGATATTCTCTCAATTTATAGATAAAGTTATTGATTTCATATCTTCCCAAAAGATGACCACTTAAAGCAAAAAAATAATCTTCAACCCCTTGGTTCATAACTCCACGGAACTCGACTATCGAATCAGCCAGATTAGGTTTAGGATTATTATGAAAAACCAAAAATGTATGTCCAAACATTGAAGTCACCTCATTTAAGTTTTCGGAGGCAAAAACAATAGATACAAATTTGGTTTCTTCTAAGGCATTACTCTTTTCATTTTTTAACCAATTGGTCTGTGCCCAAGAACTAAAGGACAATTGGATAGAGAGGATTAAAATTTGTAAAATTTTAATCCTCATCAAAACTATAACTTGCTTCACATGAAAATTCTTTTACACCTGATGATTTATTAAGAATTTCTCTTAATCTTCTCATCCATTCTTGATACGAGATCGTTCTCGATTCATTATGGAAGAAAGAACCCGTATAATCTCCTTCTCCCCTCTTAATTTCATCAATAATATGAAATGCGTTGAAAAGGAAGAATGAATAAATATTAGGCTTACAATGTTCTCTTACTTTCCCTCGGTTTCTTTCTCCAATTCGACTTCATAACTAGCAGGGGAATACTTATACATTGCTCCTGTTTCATAATCTGTCGTTGAAGAGAAAGCGAAACCATACAAAAATAATCCATTAGCCCAAAATGCTGGAGCTACATCCTCTGAAAGCACTATTGTTTTTGATCTATAACCATCTTTAGAAATGGTCAATATTGTTCCTGAGCCTCTTTTAATTTTACCTTTAAATGGTGTTTGTCCTACAGGAATTCCATCTACTTCAACTTCTGCTCCTTTAACATTTGAATCAATAGAAACAAACTGCTTCGATCCATTAACTATTGAAGAACAACCAATCATGTTCATCATAATAATCAACATTAAAAAATAAAATACTTTCATTTAATTCTCCATAAAAACTAAATCAAAATTTACTATTTTAGACTAGTTAATTATCAACCCATTTTTATGAAAATCAATATAAATAGTTAAGCCACATTTCTTAGTCCTAAAGTCTTCAAAAATTATAATTTTATAGAAATGTGACGAAAAAAAATACTCACCGAGTCTACTCCAGAATTGTAATAAAGCAGCCTTTTGTCTTTAGTCTCGAGCAAAGCTTCGGAATTCTCAGTCTCTGGTGTTGTAATTGGTTTAATTAGAAATATTTAAAAACTCAGATTTCAATTATTCTTTCAGGCGAATCTTTTTCTATATGCTGAAAGATTAGGAGACAATGCCTTCTCATACGATAAAATTTTTTGATCAACGTCATCTAACCTCTCAAAAACTATTTTGAATAATTCTCTGGTTCCCTTTTGTATATCAATTAATTGGATTATTATTAATTCATTAGATGAAGGCATTTTTCTTAATTCCGAAAAAGTTCTCATGATGGCCATATTAACATAAATTGCTAAATCATTACTAAAAACACTGGAGAACATCGCTATTCCATTTTCAGTAAATAACATGGGCAAAGATCTGCGTTTGAAGTTCCAAATAGTTAGTTAAGTTTTAATTAAAAAAAACAGTTAATGTTTTCTTTTATGAAAAAGTCTCTCAAAATCAATAAGACCAAGCTATTTCACCGAATGATAACTAAACTGAATCTTTATATCATTAGGAGTGAGACCATTTACAAGATCTCTTTCCTGCTTTGATAGCTTGGCCTCAGACTTAATGTAGTCACAAAGTGATTCACAAACCTCGTCTGTGGAACTGTAATAAAGGGCTTCAGAGGTTTGCATAAAATCATTTAAAAGTTTATCGATCAGAATTTTTTGTTTTTCATGAATTGTTTTTTCTTCCATTTCTCAATTGTAAATCAGTCGTATCGAGACGAGAAATTTCTTAAGTAAGGCAAAGCTTAGACAATTCCAAACTCCTGATTTCAATTATATAGGCAGTCTAATCATGAGGAAATTTCGCGCCTAAATTGATTATTAATGGGTGCCCTAATTTTATAGGCTACTTTCCTTCGAAGCCGAAAACATTAAATCTGAAAACTTATTCTGAAATAATCCCTGAGGATCATATTTCATCATGACTTTTTTAAAACGCTCAAGTCTTCCGTTATAGCGACCTTCTTTGACAGCTAACTCAA
>JACCDO010562999.1_pt1 | contig 13557 bp, 13 predicted proteins | sample 7446101 | NCBI WGS metagenome assembly JACCDO01 (sample SAMN15323440, study PRJNA562643) | freshwater metagenome | isolation source: river surface water | place: USA:Blue River Watershed | collected 2017-08-16
ACAAACTTACTTCAAACTCAGGTATTGGCAGTTTGTCAGATGTTTCAAACATGGCATCTATGATCGCTGGAAACGGAGACGTTCTAACATGGGACGGTGCAAACGGATGGACAGCATCTGGCGTAGCGTCTCAGGTAACTCTTCCAACAAACACCTCAATTGGAAACGTATCATCAACTGAAATTGGATACCTAAATGGTGTAACAAGTAATGTTCAAGATCAGATTGATGACAAGGCATCAACAACTTATGTTGACACCAACTTTGTTAACGTTGCAGACCTTCCTGGACAGTTGGATGACTACATCCCACTAACAGATAAGGGTGCAAACGATGGCGTAGCAACACTTGACAGCACAGGAAATGTTCCTCTCTCACAACTTGGCAATGTTCCAGATGCACTAATTACATCTGTAGGAACCAACCTAGATGTAACAGCAGGAGAACTAACTGTATCAGCAACTCCAACATTTACATCTGTTGACATCAACTCAGTTGCAAAGCAGGTAGCAGCAACCCAGTCAGTAGCAAGTGCATCTACAGTTAGTGGTCTAACTTGGGCAAAGGCTGACTACAAGTCTGCTAAACTAGTTGTAAAGGCAAAGACTGGAACACACTCTCAGGTTTCTGAGATTATTGTTACTCTAGACTCGTCTGATAACGTTGCAATTACTGAGTTTGGTGCTGTTTATACAGATGTAGAACTGGCAACAGTATCTGCAGATGTTTCTGGTACAGATGTAAGAATCCGTGTAACTACACTTGGTTCTTCAACAGACGTAACGGTAGTAGGAACACTACTAGTTTAATTTAAAAGGAGGTAGGAAGTGTCAACAGTAAATAAAGATTTCAAAGTAAAAAATGGAATCCAGGTAGCAGAAGGTGGAACCTTTGGTGGACCTGTCGCTGTTGGCACTCCTACCGATCCTAGTCATGCAGTAACAAAAGATTATGTTGATTTTCTTGCAGTAATGGCAGGACTGTCTCAGATGGATGGCGGAACCCCAGAAACAACTGAATGGGGATTTCAGGTAGACAGTGGAACCCCTTAATATTTATCAATATATGTTATAATTAATTTATATGCTTGGGTAGACCCCATTAGGAGAATTTTTAAATATGGCAACAAGAATGTTACAGAGAAGGGGCACTGCTTCGCAGTGGACATCTGCCAATACCGTTTTGGGTTCAGGTGAGTTCGGGGTTGAGACAGATACTGGTCAGTTTAAGATCGGTGATGGAACTACCACATGGAACTCTCTACCATATTTTAAAGACACGATCGATCTTGACATTAACGGAAAAGCCCCTCTAGCATCTCCAACTTTTACTGGAACAGTTGTTCTACCATCAGACACATCTATTGGAAACGTATCGGCATCAGAACTTGCTACCCTTAATGGTCTGATTGCAGACACATCAGAACTAAACGTTCTCAGCGGAATTACTGCTTCAACAGCAGATCTAAATATACTTGACGGAGTAACTGCTTCAACAGCAGAAATTAATAAACTTAGTGGTCTTCTAGCAACCACATCAGAACTTAACACAATGGTTGGCATTACAGCAACAGCATCAGAACTAAACATTCTTGACGGAGCAACCGTTTCAGCATCAGAACTCAATACGCTTGACGGCATTACTGCATCAACTGCAGAACTAAACACGCTTGACGGCATTACTGCAACGGTATCAGAACTTAACGTTCTAGACGGCATTACAGCAACTACCACAGAAATTAATTATGTAAATGGAGTGACCTCTTCAATTCAGGACCAACTAGACGACAAGGCTCCGCTAGTTTCACCAGCACTTACTGGAAATGCTACAGCAGAAAATCTAACAATCACTGGAGATCTTACAGTTCAAGGAACCACTACAACTGTTAATGCGACAAATCTTGAAATTACAGACTCGCTAATTTATCTAGCATCAGAACAGTTTAATACAGATGTTTTGGATATTGGTATTTTTGGTGCCTATGGAGATGCTCAGGCAGGACACTTTCACACAGGCATCATTCGTGATGCCACAGATGGCAAATGGAAACTTGTTTCTGGTGCAGGAGAGCCAAGTTCTAATGAAGTAGATTTTACTGGAGTTACTTACGATACGCTAAAGTTGGGTGCTGTAGAAACCACAGACCTTACTGCCACAGGAGACGTAGACTTTACAGGAGCAACAGTAACAGGCATTGATGCTCTTCCATCACAAACTGGAAATGCTGGAAAATACCTAACAACTGATGGCACTGATGCCTCTTGGGCAACTCTAAACGCTAGCCCAGCAATGGATGATCTATCAGATGTTACTGTAACATCAGCAACAACTAATGATGTTGTATACTACAATGGTTCTGGCTGGGTAAATAAGAATGTTTCTGCGATTCCAACAAATATTGTTTCTGTAACTACTGGAAACCAGGCATCAAACGTTCACTCTCCACTATTAGCAGATGCTGGAAAGGTTATTGAGATGAACTTTTCTGGTACAAACTATGTTGAGATCAGAGCAAACAACCAGGAAGCATTCCCTGTTGGTACTCAAATAACAATTATTCAAACTGGTGTTGGTCAGACAATTATTAATACCAATGAAGAGGCTGTTGTGCTTAATTATACACCTGGAAATAAACTACGTGCACGTTGGTCTTCTGCAACACTTCTAAAACGTGCTACTGACACCTGGCTGATTATGGGAGACTTAACGGCATAATGAGATTTGTTAGCATTGCATCTTCTGTAAGAAAACGCTTCATTGATACCTTTACCAGAACAAATACTTCTGGTTCGCTTGGAACAGCCACAGATGGATCTTCGTGGAATGCAACCAAAGGAACATTTACAGTAAATTCTAACAAGGCAACCGCAGCATCAACAGACTATCAGATTGCTACCCAGTCATTGCCATTCCAAAATGTAGACATGTCTATTCAATCTGTAACTCAAGGTGCAGGTGCTGCACTATGGGTAACTGACTCTGGAAACTGGTGGGCAGTTGGAACAGATACTGGCTCTGGACAGTCTTGCAACTGCCAAACATGTAGCAACGCATCATATGATCCTGGCTACTATTATGCTGGAAATGCAAACTATGTTTACTCTTGCCAGACATGTTCTGGATACGCTTGTAGCACATGTTATAATGCCTATACATGTCAGACATGTTATAACGCAAGCAATGCCATCTACTATTATCAGTCTTCAAACGGAGCCTGCATGATGCAGTAAGGAAAGGAATAGAAAATGGGAAGAACTTGTCTTATTGGTTATAACGCCAGCAATCCGTACTCATGTAACTGCAGTGGTGGAAACGCATACAACTGTAACTGTGGAACATACTACTATTCTTGCAACTGTGGAAGTTATGTTTCTGGATATAACGCAGTATACGTTGCACCAACATATTATGCAGGCTATACATACGACTGTAACTGCCAAACATGTTATCCAAAATATATTAGAGTTCTTCAATCCGTATCGTCTGTAGTTAGCACAATAACAAGTTGGACACTGTCTAATCTTGTACAATCTCTTAGGATTAAAACTAATTCAAACCAGATTACAGTTAAGGCATTCTCAGATGAAAATCTTGTAACTCAGATTGGCTCAGACCTAGTGTATACTGGTTCTGGGGCAGTAGTAACAGCAAACTATGGAATTGTAGTTTATCCATCGGCAACCTCGCAGGGTACCACTCTGGGATCAGTTGAGATTAATAAAAACTAACATATAATATATATAGGAGGAAAAAATGTCAGAAAACTTACCAGTAGTTCCGTCACTAGACACGGCGGTTCCAGTACCAAGAAATAACGACTATGACCTAGCAATGGTCATTGACGGAGTTGTTTTTGAGGTCATGAACGTAGATGGAAAGTCTGCTGCCAGATTCTTGGCACAGCCTACCTTTGTTCAGGTCGCAGCAAACTCAGTATTTCCAGGATGGGTCTACAACGCAGACACTCAAACATTCTCTCTGCCACAGTAGCATATGATATAATCATATAGAGGAGTACTATATGAAACTAATACATTTTTTTGCTAAAAGAGAGTTTGACGATTTAGGTCAGCCTTTACCGATGAAAAACGTTCTACCAGATTGGTGGAAAAGCGGTGAGGCTGATCTTTCGTCTGGTGAGGCAGGAATGAAGAAATGCATTCCATTCCTAGATGTAATGATTAGTGGATACACACTGACCACTCCAGTAGACATTTTTGTTTCTAAAAAAGAAGATGGTGGAATCCATATCTCCTGGAATGCAGAAAAGGGTTTGTCAGAGTTCATTGGTGAGCGTCCAGAAGAACTAGGAAGAACCATCCCACGTCCAGCAGGTCACTTAGACACTCACTTTGTATTTAAGGGATTCTGGGGCTGGAAGGTGCCAAAGGGATACTCAGTACTCGTAACACACCCATTTAACAGATTTGACCTTCCATTTACTACTATGTCAGCACTTATGGATAGTGACGAATTTTATCCTCCAGGAAATATCCCATTCTTTTTGAAAGAAGGCTTCGTTGGAATGATCCCTGCAGGAACTCCATTTGCCCAACTCTTGCCAGTAAAAAGAGACTCCTGGAAAATGGTTGAAAATAATCAGGGTCTAATGGACTATCACCACATTCACAATGTAGTTAGAAAACCAGGGAACTCATACAAAAAACTAATGTGGCATCGAAAGGAATATAACTAATGTCTAAAAAGAAGTTTGATGAAAAGGAACATCTTCACAAACATAGACACAGTGATGGACCTGTCGTTATGTCTACACTTGACCTGATCAAGTTGTTGCTGCTAAACAAGTTTGCATTTGGACCAAAAGAACCAATTGAAGATGAAGAGATTGAGATCCTGAGAGAAAGACGAACTCCAAAAAATGTTTCTATTAATCATATTGCGGTAGTTCTAGATGGTCAGGTTCAAGAGGTTATTCGTGCAGAAAATAGATTGGCAGCACTACTGCTCAGTGATCCTGAGTTCATAGAGTTTGATCTGCATGAGAGAGTTTCTGTTGGAGACTATTTTGTAAATGGAAAGTTTGTAAAGGAAGGTCAAGATGGCAAAGAAGATTAAGTTTTATTCTACAAATACAAGATTTGAACTAGAAAAGCCTGTCCCTGCTTCACGAGCAGTTCCGCAATGGTTTAGGAAAATCAAGGCAATTAAAGATCAGAATATGACAATCAAGAGATGTGTTCCAGTTCTAGACGCATTTACTTCTGGCTATATCATTAAACTCAATGCTGACATGGTTTGGGACAATGAGTCACAATCATTCCTTACAAAGTCAAAGATTCCTATGAATGCAGACCACATGCCAATGCAGACAGAGGACATGGATATCTCTGACGATTTAGCACCTCAGCCACACAAATGGCTAAACTATTGGTACATCAAAACTCCTCCAGGATATAGCACACTGTTCGTTCACCCACTAAATAGAACAGATTTACCATTCCAAACAATTGCTGGTGTAGTAGATACTGACAAACACCCAACACCAATCAATTTTCCATTTTTCCTAAAGAAAGACTTCTTTGGGACAATCCCTGCAGGCACTCCAATTGTGCAGGCAATTCCTTTTAAACGAGATGACTGGAATGCACAAATTATTGACGAAGGAAAGTCATACGCATATCCAAAAGCATTTGAATCTTTTAATCCACCTTTTGCGTGGTATAAGCGTAAGTGGTGGACAAGAAAGAGGTACTCTGTTAATAACGCTAAAGAGGTAAACCTACATGACGAACAATGATCTTCCAGAAGTTCCTAAACTTGTTCCGCCACCAATGAACAAGGATCAAAAACCTAAGCCTGTAAGACCTTGGGACATGTTCAATAAAAATAAAGAGCGTGTTTCTAAAGATCTCAAAGACGCACGAATGTCAATTTGTGAATCATGTCCGTTCCTAATTCAGGCAACCAAGCAGTGCAAGAAGTGCGGATGCTTGATGCACCTAAAGACACAACTTGCAGATGCATATTGCCCAATGGGTAAGTGGCACCAGGTAGATCCTTCTTTTAAGGAATAAGCCTATCAAGTATGGTAGAATTGACTAGGAGATCTTATGCCCAGTCTATCTAACATTTACGCAGAAAAAGCCTATAGCGAACACCCAATATCGCTATGGGCGTTAGATGATCAACTAGACTACGTTACCTACCTTGATTCAGAAACTCGCAATGTTGCAGATTCCTGGACTATTGAGGCTGATCCAGATTTGAGCGATGACCTTAACGTTGAAACATCTTCTTTAAACCTTGGTCAATCTCTTAGTGGTGGTCTGTATGAACTAGTTGCTACTAAGAGAACTGGAAATAATCCACTTCTTGGCAAGTCAACAGTTACAAGCCCAACGGTACTAAATCTTCAAAATCTGGACCCAACTCTAGCAACATTTTCATTTGGTACCTATGTCTATGCTGACACAGAGTATGTAAAATCAATTACTCTAGGATTTGCATATAATGAAGAAATCACTCAGACACTTGTAAAAGTTTCTAAAACATTTGAAACTACAATTTTTAAGAACTGGATTTACATCGCAGAAACATTCGATATCCCAAACTATACTAGCGATATTAGTCTATTTATTGATTTTGAATACTATGACAGCGAAGATCCAGAAACAGAGTATAGATTTTATCTTAATGGACTGAGTCTTGGACAATGGTCAGAAGAGTTTCAATCAGAGTCTCTTGGTCTTTTTTACAAAGAAGATGGGACTGGGTCAATCATTGACTTTCCATCAAACATTGCCGTTGACGGTGCAGACAAGGCTGTGATTGCCAGGGCATATGGTCTAAAAGATGACAATGGATATTATCTAGCAACAGCAAATAAACTATTCTCTAGAAACTCTGGAATGCCTCTAGTGTTTGGAGCAAATAGTGCCACAAGACTTATTTTTAATGATGGCTTACCATCTCTTATTATTCCTGCAAAAGGAATGCTCAATAGTATTGGAAAAAACTCAACCTATACCCTAGAAGCCTGGATGCGTATTGACTCTATATCTACTGAGCCACATAGAATCTTTGGACCAGTAGCCTCAGACGATGGAGTCTATGTAGACCATGAACGATTCTACTTAAAGATTTCAGATGTTGTCGAAACGGCAACAGTTTCAGAATGGGGTGGACCAACTCTTGTCCACTTGAAATACTCAAAGGATAGAGCATCTCTTGTAGTAAATGCAGAAGAACTAATTAGTATTCCAATTGTTTCAAAAAATACATCATTTCCAAATGAGTTTAACATTTCTGGAAAGAGTCAGGACTGGATTGCATTTTATTCATCAGATGATGTAACAGTGGATCTTGACTGTGTTGGAATCTATCCATACGATATTGATAAGAATATGGCAAAGAGAAAGTGGATTTATGGTCAAAATGTTGAGTACCCAGAAAATCTAAACTCTGCATACGATGGAAAGACCGTAGCAATTGACTATAAGAGTGCAAATTATGCAGGAAATTTTAATTTTCCTAAAAATGCTAAATGGTCGTCTGGAATTCTAGATAACGTGTCTATCATAAATAATTCTCTTTCTAGTCCAGAATACCCACTACCAGAAATTGTGCTTGAAAATGGATCTCAAGACCTTTGGGTTAGTGATCAGTCATTAAATAACTATGAGGGTGATCCATACCTAAAAATGAAACCAGGAGAAGATTGGGATGATGTTGAGTCCTATCTATACCTTAATAACCTATCCTTTTTAAAGGGCGGCACTGAAGCAGTTTATGGAATCTTTAAAACAACTGGACAGTATTCTGAAGATCAAATTTTGATAAAGTTAAGAGATACTGCAACTGGTCAATACTTGAGCATAATTACAAATGGAGTAGATGTTTTCTATAACTTCTATAATGGATCAACAGAGACCACACTGACAACAGTTGGTGTTAGCACGATTGGAGAAATGTTCGTTGCTGGTATTAATCTTAAAAAATTCTCAGCATACTATGGTCAAGAAATAACAAGATTTGTGTCCAGTATCTCTAACTTTGAAATGTTTATTGGTGGAGATGCAACATTCTCAAAAACATATCTAGGAAATATTTATAAAATTGCTCTGGCAGCCCCAAGAAACTCAAAAGCCATATCCTATATGTTTAACGATAATGGTGTTGCACTAAATAAAGAATCGTTCACAGAGATAGTGTATGATGCAGGAGCAAGTTATTTTGGAAATGATTCAAAATACTGGACAGAAATTCTAGATGGTGGAGATCCATATGCAGTAATCTCAGACAAGTTCTTCTCTCATGTTGCATCATATACCCTATTGCCAGCAGTGTTCTTTAACAAAATTGTTCTGGATATTGCAACAAGTTCTTCATGGGAAGACTATGTCCCACTGTCACATTTTGCCAAGTATGTAAAAGACTCAGAATCTGGTCAGTATTACGATCTTGATTTTATTCAGTTTAATATTGGCTATCCGACACCAGGCAAGTTTGTGGAGCAGAAGTCACAGTCAGATGATTGGACATATGCAGAACTTCAAGCAGAATATCTATCTCCAGTTCAATATACCTATGCAGAATTAGACAATCAGTTGTTTAGTGGTTATGATACATACCTTGATCTACAGCATAGAACAAAGAGTCAGTTTGTATATGATACATCAGAATATTCTGTAAAAACATATATTACATTCCAGTATATAAGTTCTGGTGCAAATAATTTTATTGAAAACTACCCTAATACTGAAAGCGTTAGCACTAATAATCTTGTCAGGGCAGGAGATGAATGGGTTAACACTAAGTACGAGGTTGTAGATGGAGCAATCATCTATCCTCCAAAATCTATTAAGTTCTCAAATCTAGCAATTGTTACACACGTTCAAATGATTGCAAAGTCTTCTATCAATAAGCCATCTAGAGTATATAACATAGAATTGGCATCGCAAGCACTTGACGTAAAGACACCAACTCCAATTGGTACTAAGTTTGGTATTCCAATGTATCCATATACAAAGAGTGGAATCTACTTTAACTACAAAGACGTAAACCCATTTAAGATTTATAAAAAGAGTACGCCATATCTATACCTGACAAAAAACTCAGGCGTTGAGTTAGTTGGAGACCAGGAGCCATTAACCAATAGGGGACTGACAATTCCACTTAATGCTAAGGTGGCATCAAAATTCGATGTATCTGCAATTCAGGTTCTATTGAAGTACAGTCAAGACTTCTTCCCATATTCATCAACGCCAATCTTTGAAATCCAGACAAGGGATGCTTATATCAAGTTTTATCTTGTGGCAAATCATCCAGATGGAAAGAGAGCAAAAATTTATGCTATCAATGCTAATACAGGTGCTGAAGAAAATGGAATTGCTTTCTATATCAACGGAAAACTAGTCAAGAACCCAAACATCTCAGTAAAAGAGTGGTCCATGCTTGGAATCTATTTTGCATCTAAACTTACACTTAATAGTTATTCAGGAGCATTCAGACTAAATGGTCCACTAATGGTAAATCACGTTTCATACTATCAGTCAACAGGACTACAAGAAAAGATATCTACAACATTCAGAGCATGGGATAGAGTTAAAGAAACACTGACCAACCAGGATCTTGCCTGGAACTTCTGGAGAGGCACAGGAACAATTGTTGGGTCATACTCATGGAACAATGTGCTAGTCATTGGTAATCCAAGCATTCTTGGTATCAGTTTGACGCAAATCTTTAAGTCTTATGTAGGAACCAACAAAACAGTCTTTGACGATAATCTTGGAGTTTCGCTGTTTGGCTATAAGTTTAGAACATATAAGAAGATAACTCCTGTCACATTTACTAAGAAACCATCATAGTATGGTATACTAGTGGTTATGAATAATGAAAAACCACGATTTCCTGGTCAAATTGGTGACTCAAAAGTAACAGTTTTGCAAAAAGATTACCCTTGGGGTATCTATGTATGGATTAAGGCTAATGGAAAGCCATTCACAGATGGTCACGGTAGCGTTCTAAATATTCCAGCACACAAGGGGGATGCCCTGCAAATTCAAAAACTAAAGCAGGAGGCTACATACCTTGGTCAAGGTGATGGTCATGCAGAGTTTTATCCAGGCATGGAAAGAATTTCAGAGGATGAATACTCTGAGCAAGTGGACAGAATGAAGCAAGGTCTTATTCCAAACCTCAATGACCTTGGTGCAGTCCAGGCAGCGAAAGATACAATCGCTATGTATGGAGATGATGAATAGTGAGCGAGTACTACATTAGGGACATTAACCTAGACGAACTTGAAGAGCAGGTAGATAAGTTTAAGGCACAGGACCCATTCAGCAAGTCCTGGGACGAACTAAAGGGCTACACTGGAATCGAAAAGAACTTTAAGCGTAGAACAGACAGAATTGAAAAAGCAAACAACGTTGGTTTGGTAGAAACAACACTACAATATAATAACGTTGACGTTACAAGTCTGGGGTATCAAGACAGTGCTCTAGCAATTAGTAGTGGTGTTAATGGAGCATACTCTAAAGAGATCAATCCAGGTAAGGTATACCGCAACGGCTATGGTCTGTTTGACGTAATTACTCCACCATGGAATCTATATGAACTTGCAAACTATTACGACATGTCATTTGCTAACCACGCAGCCATTGATGCAAAGGTAGAGAACATTGTTGGACTTGGGTATGAACTACAGGCAACACAAAGAGTCCTTATGGCTCTTGAGGCATCAGACAATGCAAGTGCAGTAGACAAGGCTAGAAAGCGTGTTGAACGTGCCAAGGTAGAAGTCAAGGAATGGTTTGAATCACTAAACAATGAAGAGTCAATGACTTCAACATTTATGAAGGTTTGGACAGATTATGAGTCAACTGGAAATGGATACCTTGAGATTGGTAGAACTGTAACTGGTGAGATTGGTTATGTAGGACACATTCCTGCAACAACTATGCGTGTACGTCGTATGCGTGATGGCTACATTCAGATCATTGGAAACAAGGTTGTTTACTTCCGTAACTTTGGTGCAAAAAATGTGAACCCAATTACTAACGATCCACGTCCAAATGAGATTATTCATATCAAGCAGTACTCACCATTGAACTCATTCTATGGTGTTCCAGACATTCTGTCTGCTGTAGGTGCACTACAGGGTGACGCACTTGCATCACAATATAATATTGACTACTTTAACAATAAGGGTGTTCCTCGTTATATCGTAACTCTTAAGGGTGCAAAACTTTCAGAAGAGGCAGAGGACAAGATGTTCCGCTTCCTACAGACAAGCCTTAAGGGACAGAACCACAGAACTCTATATATTCCTCTTCCAGGAGACTCAGATACGAATAAGGTTGAGTTTAAGATGGAGGCAGTTGAGAGCGGTACCCAAGAAGCATCGTTCAATGAATATAGAATTCGTAACCGTGACGATATTCTTGTAGCACACCAGGTTCCCCTATCTAAGATTGGTGGAGGTGACTCTGCAGCAATCGCAGCAGCACTTGCTCAAGACCGTACATTCAAGGAGCAGGTGGCAAGACCAGCACAACGTAACCTTGAGAAAGTAATTAACAAAATCATTTCAGAAAAGACTGATATGGTTGAACTTAAGTTTAATGAACTGACTCTTACAGACGAAATTGCACAGTCACAGATTCTTGAGCGTTACGTTCGTAACCAGGTTATGACTAGAAATGAAGCACGTGAAGTTCTTGGTCTTCCACAGATGGAAGAGGCTGATGAATTCCTTGAACTGAACGCTCGTCAAACAGCAGATGCTAAAGCAAACACACAACAGACTCGTAATAGAGATGCAGAGAGAAGTTCAAACTCTTCGGACGATACAGCGACAGTTGCTGGAAGAAATCCAAAGGGCGAGGGACGATCTGTTCAATAATGTGCTATAATTTAGTAATAAAGTTTAAAAAAGGCTCTATAATTAAGATACTATGACTATTGCAAAAGTACACTGGGACACCGAGGGTGAAAATGTTCGACTCTCTATGCCTTTCTCTAAGGTAGATAAGGAACGACGCATCGTTTCTGGCTTCGCTACGCTTGACAATGTTGACCGTCAAAAAGATATTGTAACAGCAGAAGCATCTGTAAAGGCATTCTCTAAGTTCCGTGGAAACATTCGTGAAATGCACCAGCCAGTTGCTGTTGGTAAAATGGTAGCATTTAGAGAAGACAAGTATTTTGACCCTGAGACCAAGAAATTCTATTCTGGTGTTTATGTTTCTGCATACGTTTCAAAGGGTGCACAGGACACCTGGGAGAAGGTACTTGATGGCACCCTTTCAGGTTTTTCAATTGGCGGTAGAATGAATAAGTACGAAGATGCTTATGACGAGAAGATGGATTCTCCTATTCGCATTATTAAGGAGTATGATCTAATGGAACTTTCATTGGTAGACACTCCAGCAAATCAATTTGCAAATATCCTTTCTGTTCAGAAAGTTGATGGCGTAGACGTTCTAAAGGGAGATGCAGTGGACGTAGAGATTGAAAATGTATTCTGGGATCCAGAATCAGGCGTTGTAAAGATTTCTGAAAATGAAGTTGAGGTAAGCCCTACCACAGGCACTCCAATGCAAAATATAGGTTTTGTTGAGAAGTCAGACAATGACAAACTTGACATGGTAAAGTTCTTAGTTGACAGTGCTAAAGGCATTAATACTAAGATGATTAAGGAGGCTAGTCCTATGAATGAAGCAACAAATGACGTAGTAGTCGAAGAGACCACTACAGTTGAAGAAGCACAGGTCGCTCCAGAGGCAGATGCCACAGCAGAAGATGTTGTAGTCGTAGACGAGACACCAGTTGTTGAAGAGGTTGCAAAGTCAGCAGATGCTGACGAAGACGACGTTCCTGGTACAGAGGTCACAGAAGAGTCAGATGACATGTCTGGCGAAGAAGATGACAAGGAAGAACTAGGCAAGACTGAAGTGGCAACTGAAGAGGTATCGAAAGCAGATGCTGTTGCTGACGAAGTAGCAGAAATCAAGAACACTCTAACATCAGCCTTTAGCGATCTAGCATCAACCATTAAGTCTCTACAGGCTCAGGTTGATGAACTAAACAAGTCTGTAAACTCGGTAAAAAATGAGGTAACCGAGTCAAAGCAGATTTTTAATGAATTTGGAAAGAGAGTAGACGCTGTTGAGGCTGACACCGCTTTCCGTAAGTCTGGCGATCTAGGCGAGATCGTACAGGAAAATGAACCAGAACAGGTTCAGAAATCCCTATGGGGCGGTCGTTTCCTCAAAACTGCCGATCTATTTAGATAATAAATAAAATCACTCAGGAGGTGAACAATATGTCGGAAGAAATTAGAAAGAATAACCCTGATGCTGCTGGCAACGACTCTGGTCTATTTAACGGAGAAGGTGCTTTCGCTTCAGGTTCAGACGCTGGTAACAATGTTCCTGGTAACTATCGTAACGATGGTGCCATTGGCAACATTCCAACAGCACTAAACGGACTTACAACAGGTCCAAACGCAGTAAACCCTTCTGGTGAGGCAGGTAGCGGTATCCTACGCCCAGAGCAGGCACGTCGTTTTATTGACTACGTATGGGATGCTAC
>JACCDO010370244.1_pt1 | contig 13555 bp, 6 predicted proteins | sample 7446101 | NCBI WGS metagenome assembly JACCDO01 (sample SAMN15323440, study PRJNA562643) | freshwater metagenome | isolation source: river surface water | place: USA:Blue River Watershed | collected 2017-08-16
GTAATACCATTAGTTGCTGGTTTAATAATATTTGGTATATTGGTTGGTTCTAAGGCTGTTGATCCTAATGATTCATCTGGATTATCATTAGCTTCAGTTATTCTTACTAATATCGTATACGAATCATTTTTAATGTTTTTATTAGCTTACGGATTAATTGGGTTACCAAGACAATTATGGGAAGAAGCAAATTATGAATATTCACTTTTAAAAGCTCAAACTTCTGCTGCAGCTGCATATAAAGATATTGCTGAGACACATTTTAATACCAGTTTGGTTGTTGCGGATGTACTTAAAACAAATGATTTTTGTAAGAATGCTGCACCTGTTATAAGAGAAGCAATGCAAATATTATTACGAGAATGTCCTCAAGAATTTAAATCAAGTAAAATGGGTAAACCAGCCACAGACTCATCAAATCAAGTTACTATTCACACTTTAGCAGCTTTAAGAACTAAGTTAAATGAGCAGAAAGATAAGTATCGAGTTGCACAAAATAATGTTGAAAATGTCAAAAAAATTGCATATTTAATGGAAGATTTAGTTGCAGCTAAAAATAAGAATGATTCATCAGAAAAGATTCATTGGTCACTCACCGATACTGACTCAACAGCAGCAGAATATATATGGTATATCAAAAAACGTCCAATGATGTGTCGTGTATTAGCCGTAGTTGCTGCTGTAATGTCATTTTTATCTTTTCTTGGTGTAATGTGTTCCATGAATGGTGCTAATCCAAATAGTAATATGTATTATGTTGCAGTTCATGGTAATAATCCATCTAAAGGTGGTATAGCTCTATTTATATTTTTAACACTTGCATATTGTGTATATGTAGCAATGTGGGCATTATTTCAAATGAGATTAGGAGGTCAAATGAATTTAATAAAAGGACGAACAACACCTTCATCTTTAATATTCAATTGCAAAATGATATTAAAATTATCAGCGCCAATAGCATTTTTTTATTTAGGATGGTTAGGTGAAAATGGTTTACATAGTGGTGATTATCTTTATGGGAATAATCAATTAATGTTATCAGCATTTTCACATTTTTATCAATTACAAAATGTTTCGGTTATTAAAGGATCATTTGGAACTTTATTTCCAGTAATTTTACTTATTTTAATGATTCTAATAGCAACAAATTTATTGAATTTTATATTTGTTAAAATTAATATGTCATCTATGCAATTTGGTACACCAGTACTAACCGACGAAGAATTAGCCGAAGGAAAAAGACAATTAGAACGTAATAAAAAGATAGCTGAGCGAACAGCACAAAGACAAGCATTAAAAAAAATTGTTGGTGGTAATGAAGTGGAGGATTCATTTTTTATGAGTATTATTAAAAAAGTTTTACGTCCATTTGGATTTTTTAAAGATGTGGTTGATGATAAAAATGGGAATAGTAAGAACCTTAAAAATGATTCATCATCTACAAATAATAATAGTTCAAGTGCTCCAGGATCACCTGAAAAGAAAATTGTTTTATTAAGTAAAAAACAATGTGCAGCAACAGCATTACAGTCACCAAAACGTATTGGTGGAAATATTGAATGGAAAGATGATATTACTGGATTGAAAATTATGCATGGGTATGATCGTGAATCATGGCGGCAAGTATATGCCGAAATTCAGGCACCTGGTATTTTATGTTTCGCTAGAGATGAAAATATGATTGCATCTACTGTAGTTGACAAAACATTACCTCTTCCAATTCATTTAACATTGTGTATGTCATTTTATATACAAGATAATAAGAAACATAAACATAAAGATAATTACATCCGTTTACATGTGGAATTAATTGATGAAATTGTAAAATTAAGATTTCATACATCAGATGAAGCAATTGAATGGCAGCACGCCTTAACGGAATGGAGAGAATATGCAATCGCATATACTAATTTAGTCGGATCATTAGTAGTTGAAAATGAGATTCCTGATATTGAAGACGATGGCAGAAAAAGTGGAGGAAATTTAGGAGATGTTTATGGTAATAATGATAATAATTTAATCAATGAAGATGAAAATCATGTTATCAATGTACATACTACTGAAAATCCATTAATTGGTATGCTCAGGAAGAAAAGTATAACTAGTAATAGTCCTAATACTCCATCACGGTCAGGTAGAAAGAAAAGATCATTACTGAGTCCATTAACTCCTGATACTGTTAATTCCGATGATGATGATGATGATGATATTGAAGCAGGTATAAAGCAAAATGAAATAATAAAACAAGATAATGCAGAATCACCTGCTAATTATAAAAATAATGTAAAAAAACAAGAAGAGTTAAAGCTGTTATTTACAAAACCTCCATTATTGCAAGGTTGGTTAGAAAAGAAAAAAAGTGGCATTTTTTCATTGGAAGGGGAATGGCATCGTCGTTTTGCACGTGTGAATGAAGAAAAAAAATGTCTTGAATATTTTAAATCAACTAATGTTAAAGTTGAAGCACCAATAGCTTCAATTAATTTACTTGAATCCGGAAAAGTTCAATTATACATTGAAGCAGGTGCTACTGAATCTGTTAGGTTTAATATTACATCATTAGGAAATAGAGATTACAAATTTAAAGCTTCATCAAATACCGAAGCTGAGCGATGGATAAGAGGGTTAAATTCATGGAAAGATTACTTCGTTATGCAATACGCTATTGAAAATGAAATAGATATCGATAATGAAGAATTAAAATCATCAAATGATTTAAGGACCGTCATTGCCTTAAAATAATGTGTGTTTAGTTGTAAACAGTGTTCCAGATGTAACAAAAATATATATATTTCCCACACCCTTTCTTGTTTTTTAAGTCGTACCTTAATGGTACCATTGGTAATGGGAAAGATAGATAGATACCATATAAATAGGTGTAGAGATCTTAAATATTGATAAGTAAAACATATGCACAGCTCATTCACAAATAATTATATAGTAGATAATTAATTCGTGCATTCTTATGAGAACATTAGTTATGTTAGTAAGTATTTTAACAATGAGTCATACGTTATCAATGTATCGTCGTATGCTTGTAGCACCAACGCGTACATTGATACATAGATCAAATGTTCGATTATTTAGTACCATTAATGATAAATTGTCCCAAGTGCAGCAGGATGCAGTGACAGCGCCATTAAATACTGCTGCTATATGTGTGTCTGGTCCAGGTTCTGGTAAAACTAAGGTTCTTACTAATCGTATCGCTTATTTGATTAAAAATTATGAACAATATGCATCATCTATATTAGCTCTAACATTTACTAATAAAGCTGCAAATGAAATGAAAGACAGAGTTAATTTATTAATGAATGAGAAAGATAACTCAATTTTTATAGGAACATTCCATTCATTTTGTTCCATTTTATTACGATCATATGGAAGTGAGTATTTATCTGAATTAACAAATAATTCAACAATAAACTCGAAATTTCTTATCATCGATAATACCGAAAGTACTCGTTTAATAACTTCAATTTTAAAAGAAAAGAATATTAGTTTAGATGGTTGTAATTATGGTGTATCAACAATATTAAATGCAATCAATAAAATTAGAATGGAGCAATTATTATTTTCATTAAATTTAATTCAAGTGGACGGTATTGTTTTAGAAAAATGGAATAAAGTACCAGCATTGACTAGTATGAATTCCTATGAATTAGCTATCGCAATATTACCAGATTATTTAAAACAGTGTTATTCTATGAATTCATTTGACTTTGAAGATTTAATTATATATGGGTTTAAATTATTAAATGAGGTTGAAGAAGTACGTCAAAAAGTACAAAATAGATATCGACATGTATTAATAGATGAATATCAGGATACGAATATATTGCAATATGAATTAATTAAATTACTAGCTCCTGCAAAATTATTAGATAATGTGAATGATGCACTTTTACCTCGCTCTTTATTTATTGTTGGTGATGAAAACCAAAGTATTTATGGTTTTCGTGGTGCTCATCCAGGAAATATAAATAAATTAAGTCAAAATTATCATAATTTAAATTCATTTAGTTTACTTGATAATTATCGTTGCTCTAGTGGTATTGCATATGTCGCTAATGCAATTATTGGAAAAACTGCCACAAAAAGTATTAATATTAATAATTCTGATCCAGTTCGAATAGTAACTATACATGATAATCGAGAGGAAAGTGAAGTTATAGTAAAAATACTTGATAAATTAAAAAATAAATCACAAAATATTGCAATATTATATAGAACGAATGATATGTCTCGTGTATTAGAAGAAACATTTATAAAAGCTGGAATAAAATATAAAATATTTGGTAATATAAAATTTTATGAAAGAAAAGAAATTAAAGATATTATTAGTTATTTACGTTTATTAGTTAATCCATATGATTTAATATCATTAATTAGAATTATCAATATACCACAACGTGGTATTGGTAGTGTTACAGAAGATAATTTTATTAATTGGTATAAAAAAACATGTGAAAATATTAAAAATAATATGAATTCCTATGATAAAAATATTAATTTATTAGATTTTTTAGCATATCTACAAAAAGAAATGAATGTACCTATTACTTGTGCTAATTATCAATACGATTCTATAGTTTCTAATAATGCCGATGAAATTTTTAATTTAATTGCGCAACATAGTTGTCCATTATCAAATCGTGAAAAAAAATTATTAGTATCATTTGCAGATATATTAGGACAGCTACTTAGTTATGCTAATGATCCAAGCAGATCTGTCAGTGATATTTCACGTCATATTATTGCGGTTATTAAATATAAAGAATATATTAGTAGTTATAGTAAAAATGTTGTAGAAGAAAGTGATCGAATTATTAACATTGATGAACTCATACGTAGTACAGAACAATTTGAAGCAAATCCACCATTGTCTGCAAATATTATGAATGAAGTTGATACGTCATCCAATGGATTAAGTGGTGGATTAAGTGGATTACAATTATTTGTTGAAGCTACTAACATGTTTTCAAAAGAAGATGTTAGTGAGAATAATGATAATAATGATAATAATATTGCTTTAATGACTATTCATGCATCAAAAGGAATGGAATTTGATTCTGTTTTTATCGTTGGATGTAATGAAGGAATATTACCACATTATTTTAATTTGAAAGAGCACTTAGTGGAAGAAGAAAGAAGATTATTCTATGTTGCAGTTACAAGAGCAAAAAAAGTATTATTTATTATGGTACGTAGTTATGACAATCCAAGTGTATCGGATAGACTGAAACAAAAATCAAAACCTTCAAGATTTTTAAGTAAATTGTTGAATGAAGGCAGTAATAGTGAGTCAAAGAAGTTGTTTACAACTATGAAATATGATGTGAGTGGTAAATCCTAACGATTATAATATTTTGTAATTTGTTTATATTCATTACATTTTATATTATTGAAAAATTAAAAATTGTTTCATGTTTATAAATTTCATTAGGTCGCAATAATGGCGAAGGAAATTGTTTTTGATTTATTGCATCAGGAAAAAATTGTGTTTCTAAACATATACCATTATGTTGACAATGTGGGAAATGATTAGTATCATCTAATGATAACCAATTGGCACTATAACATTGAATTCCTGGAACTGTTGTACTAACTTTTAGCATACGACCTGATATTTCATCTATTAATATCGCTGCATCATTTAACTTATTAGCTCCCTCCGTTTGATTGATAACGAAACAATGATCAAGTCCAGGTCTACCACCTCCATCAATCAGTTCTAAATTTTCTTTGGATACTTTTTTTAAAATTTCTAAATTATTTTTATTCCATGAAAAATCATAAACAGAATTTAAAATTTCTTTGAATTCTCCGGTAGGTATTTGAGTTGAATCAACTGGTAAATAATGTGTACAATTTAATCCTAATTTATGATTATATATTTTATCCTTGTAATTACCACTTAAATTGAAGTATGTGTGATTTGTTAAATTAATAGGGGTGGCTTTATCTGTCGTAGCATTATATGATATAACAATGCTATTCTCATTTGTTAATATATAAGTTACCGATATTGTTAAATTACCAGGATATCCTTCTTCTCCATCTACTGAAACATATGAAAACATAATCCCACCTTCAATTATTGTAGCATTCCATATCTTCTTATCAAATCCAACGATTCCACCATGTAATGCATTAGGTCCATTGTTTATCGCTAATTGATAATCAATGTTATCCACTTGAAATTTACCATTTTTTATCCGATTTGCATATCGACCAGCAATACAACCATAATATGGCCCAGGATTACCGATAAGTTCTTCATATGAATCATAGCATAAAGTAACTTCTTCATGTAATCCTTCTCTATTTGGCATTTTTATACTAGTAATAGTAGCACCATATGTAATAATATCAACTGCCAAAAATCCATTATTAAGATTATATTTTTCTATTGCTACGCCATTGCAGCTTATGCCATACGAGTTTTGACTCAAAGAAACGACTGTTCTCGTGCAACTCATGTTAGCAAACGGCACCTCAATGCCATGCGACGATGGGATTCGTGTGAACCTTTCTTCAACCGGCCGTTCGGTCCATGATTACAAAATATAGTATAAAAGTAAATTAAACGAAATATGTACACTAACACATGGATTTCATGTAAACGCTTTCCATATTTTTTAAAGAATAAGTAATTTTTTGGAACGGAACAGTTAAACCAAGAAATAATGTGTGTAATTTGAGGCATTTAATATTTAGTAATATCATTAGGTAGCTCCCTCTATATTATTAGAGAAGTAACACGTTTTCCTCGCAAATTAAAAGGTAAAAGCTAAAAGGTAATCACCCGATTATCACCGAGTTATCAGTGTATTAGTTTCGTATTTAGTTCCGTATTTGTTACTTATTAGTTACAATAGAATTTCTTAAAAGTATTTGCGGTCTTGTGCCAAACTTAGTGTATATTGCCAATACATTGAGTTTTCGTCTTGATTGAGTATTAAGCAGTTATAACACACTAACTAATCACCTGTACCGGTATGAACAGGAAAAATCCCCACAAAATATACCTACGTCATTCCCTGCATCGCTATAATTCGTTTAACTGTTTGTTAATCATGGCGAAGTTCGCGGTATTCCTCTTGTTGACAATAGTTATATCGTTTGTCAATTGCTTTTATCAAAATTCAAGGTTTCATAAGCCATCATTTTTAATATTAAAGTCAACTACAAATGAAGCGCCTGTAGTGTATGTTACAGATGAACAGTTGGAAGGATGGTTAGATGACATGATATATTCCGGTGATATTGATGGTTATATTAAAAGAAATGCTAAAAACGTAATGAATACCGATTTTTTAGAATATTTAACTGAAAGAAAGGAAGGTACTAATGATGTCGATGAATTAAAAGTATATGATGAAATATACAATAAAATATCGACCAAAGTATTACAATCAGATGGTAGTAGCGATAGTGGGATTTTATTTGAAAAAAGATTAGATTCTATATTATTTACTCCACCTAATCAGAGGAAAAATGTAATTGAAGATAATGTCAAAGATATGACACCTGGATTTATAGAATATGTCCAAGATGAGTTAAAAACATCACCTGATAAGGATAGTAAAGTTGTACTAGCATCAATATTACAATTAATTGGCCAAGTTAAAAATATTGATAATATATTGGCATCGGATGAAGCAAATATATTAGCAAGAAATGCAGACGCATCATTGGGTGATCAATTTAAAAAAGAAGAAATTGCCGTCAAAGATGAAATTGTTGGTAATCCTAATGATCAAATTTTGGCATCGTTATTATTTTCTGAAAGAGATATATTAGAAGACGTATTAAACAATTTACATGTCATCGACGAACAATTTACTAATTGGTTGCAAAATAAAATTGACAAGTCCAATGATATAGAAGAAAGAGTTGGTTTGACATCATTATTACAAACAATTACATCAGTATTAGAACGCATAAAAGAAGTTCAAGGTGATGGTGTAGATGATATAGTAGACGAAGAATTATCTATGGATCAAGTAAAGAGGAAGATGCAAGAAGTACAAATGGGTAGTACTGGTGAAAAGAATGAAGATAAGAGTGAGTCTAAAATTAAATTACCAGAATTTACAGTCAAAATTGATAAAAAAGAAACATTTATGAATGTGTTACAGCGTTTTCAAGATAAACCAGTATCCATGACATTAGAGGAATGTATCTCATTAAATTACGACTTGTGTGATTATGAATTTTTAGATATGTTGAAGAAAGAGATAGCTATATGTTATCAAGAGGGAGCTAATATCGAGGCTCAACAATATCAAGAAATATATGATGGTATTAATGTTGAAATGGCTAGACGTGTCGGCAATGCCCAAGATAAATTACAACGAATTCTAGCTAAGCGTACATTACCTGCAATGGAAAGTGAAATTGTTGCTATGGTTAGACGTAATGAAATTGATGAAGCATTAACTTTACTAATTGAAGCTAATACTCAACAAGCAGAGCAAGCAGGTGCAAAACAAGCAGCGGATGTTTTACGTAAATTAACAGCCCGTATAATGTTAGAAAAGGAACGAAAGTTACCAGATGAGCAACGTTTATTACGTGCATTGATTAGAGTTCAAGATCCTAAAAAAAGAAAAGAATTGATTTTTGAGGCATTTAAACCATCAAAAAGTATGGGTCAAGAGGGTGAAATTAATGATGGCCCTCCACTTATATCACCACCTGCATTTATAAATGTTGTGCGTCAGTTTATCACAAATTTTGGTAATGTGGATAAATTTAACATAATGGATAAGGCACAGTTAATTATTGATGAAGCACAAGAAATTGCAACTCAATTATATGGTGAAGGCATGTCACCAAGAGATCAACAAAAAATGATGTTTGAAAAGAATACATTATCAGTGTGGGATTTAGCCGATTTTGAATATAATGCTGAATTGAGTGGCGAAGACATACCATGGAGAAATGATAAATATGATACAATGAATCCGGAAGATGTACTTCATGATCGTGTAAAACGAATCGGTGGAGAGCAAGGAGGTCCTGAAGTTTAATTTTCAATTTTTACAATTTGTTATATAAACATTAAATAATAATAAAAAATTATTATTATGATGATAAATACCGGGAACGAAGAGCTACAACAAGCGATCTTTCCTTTACAGATAAGCCCCAAACCGGTTCACCTTTTATTTCTAATCTTGCTAATAATTCTCTAACTTTTGGATTCTGTACAGTTTTTTTCAATCTTGCCTTTAATTCGATTGATCTACTACTCACAACACTACCAAGTGATTGTAATTCAGTGTCAATACTTTCAACATCATTCATAATAGTCACAAGGTCTTTAATATCTGCCTGCCTCGCTATAGCCTCTGGATGATGTGCAACTACATTCTTCGATACTCTTGACCCTCCAGAACCATAGAAACCACCTTGACCTACATTTGCATGACCTCCAGAATAGGTTATAGATCCTCCTTCACCGTCATTGAATATATTTGATGTATGAAATAATGACACTCTTGCATTCGAATTATTTATAACGCGTTTATTGCATGTACGTAGAAGTAGTTTCAACATAATTTAAACGCTATTATTGATGCTACTCGGGGTCAAAATCAGTGTTTCCTTATTTTCTTGTTCTTTTTTTCTTTCTCTTTCGGGGAATTTTGGTTGCATCAGCATCAGCATCAGCAATACTATATATCCCTAACATTTAAATTCTTATAGAGCAAACAAGTATGAATACATCAAATTGATAGGATATACGAACAATAAAACAGGTTTAAAGGTCCTTAACATACACGGATACGGTCACAACTATAGAGTATGATTTAACCAAAGTACACATTTATTCATTAACAATTTACTATTGCGAATTGTTTCATTAATAGCAACTTAATAGTGCATAGCTTGTTAATAATCAATCAAACCCGGACGCCCCATTGAGAGCCCTACCATGCATGGAATTCAAAAAAAATCAAAAAAACAAAATACGCGGAGACCGAGAAGTAGGAAACCATGAAGTTGAAGAGATTTTTGTTGCGTTACTACCCACCTGGAGTTATTCTGGAGTATGAGTTAAGAGATAAAACAAGAGAAATGAAAGAAATAGATTTATTGCATTTGACACCTGATACTGATATTGACGTAATTGTAAATCAAATAGTATTTGAGGAACCATTAATAACTGAAAGTAAAAAACCCCATCTCAGGTAATATAATATCTTTTACATCTTCTTATTGATTCTTAAATGTATAATTACCTCGTATAGGAAAATGCTATATAAACTAATTGAAAAACTAGAAACTAACGAAAGTAGTGATTTCTTTTTGTTTAAAATTTTACGTGCACATATACTACCACTTACTAATTGTGCATTTAATAAAAGCGGCGATAAATTTATTACTGGTAGTTATGATCGCACGTGTAAAGTATGGAATACAATTACTGGTGATGAATTATTAACATTAGAGGGACATAGAAATGTAGTATATGCGATAGCATTTAACAATCCATACGGAGATAAAATAATTACGGGAAGTTTTGATAAAACTTGTAAATTATGGAGTGCTGAAACAGGTCAATTACATCATACCTATCGTGGGCATGCGACTGAAATTGTATGTTTATCATTTAATCCACATGGAACAATGATAGCAACTGGTTCTATGGATAACTCTGCTAGATTATGGGATACTGAAAGTGGTGAATGTTTACATACATTATTAGGTCACACTGCTGAGATTGTCTCATTAGATTTCGATACACATGGACAAAAAATAATTACAGGAAGTTTTGATAATACAGTAAAAGTTTGGGATGTGCGTAATGGTCGATGTATACATACCTTAACCGGTCATCAAGGAGAAATATCAAGCTGTCAATTTAATTATAGTAGTGACTTGTGCATATCTGGATCTATTGATCGCACATGCAAAGTTTGGGATGTTTCTTCCGGAACTTGTGTTCATACTTTACGTGGTCATAATGATGAAATATTAGATGTTTCATTTAACACTACTGGATCAAAATTAGTTACAGCATCAGCAGATAGTAATGCAAGAGTTTACAATACTATGACTGGTGCGTGTCATGCTATACTAGCCGGACATGAAGGTGAAATATCTAAAGTTGCATTCAATCCACAAGGATCAAGAGTTTTAACTGCATCATCTGATAAGACTGCCAGAGTATGGGAAACTGAAACAGGTGATTGTTTACAGGTATTAGAAGGTCACACTGATGAGATATTCAGTTGTGCATTTAATTATGAGGGTGATACAATTATTACTGGTAGTAAAGATAATACTTGCCGCATATGGAAATGTTAACGTTGCGCATAGACTAAATTATATTGTTATTAAATATCCTAATTATTACTTTTTTTGGATTTCATTTTCAGGGGATTTCAAAAATTCAAAAAAATTTAAAAAACAAATTGCTAACAATCTTGAGGTAAGAAGCATCTTGATGAGAAATGCGTTCCTTCGGACAAGAGCTAAGCCCCAATACGGTTGCAAGTCGCACCGCTAAATCCTCGACCAACACTAGGGATATTATCAAAGGATTTACATTATCTAGTGAAAAAATAAGAAGTAGTGGTGATACAGATGAATTCTATACATTTAATTTTCCTCCCGGTGCTATGGGACTTGAGTTAGAGCCATGTTATAATATAAATAATACTAAATTTGGCTGCAAAATAAAAGGTTACTATTTTGGTGATGATCATAATGGTGTAAATCCAACATTATTACAATCAAATGTATTTGCTGGAGATAGTATATCAAGTATTGATGGTAAAAACGTAGCTAGTTTAACTTTTTTTAACATTTTAGATATATTAAAAGATTTAAAAACCACTAATCGTAAAATTACTTTTAAAAGTAATACTACTGTTAAAGTTAAGCCACAAGACTATACTAGTATTGGGATTAATAAGAATTATTCTCCCAATAAACTACAATCGTCATCATCGTCGGTGAAAAAAGGTAAAAGAGTAAGCGTATTTGATATAGATGCTATTGAAGAAGGAAGATTAGATGCAAATAATGGATCCATCGCCCCTAGTGAAATTATTACTATAGTAACGCCGTCTAAAGCACGTTCGCCTAAAAGACATGAGACAATTTTAACCCCGTTAACTAATGTTTCAACCTCTAAGATTATACAGAGTGCTAATCCCAAGAATGTACACACTGTTCTTAGTAGTCAATCAGAAGTATTTGATACGTCAGTGGTACCTACATTAACTGTATCCCCTAGAGCAATAAGAAATATATGCAAAACAGTTGAAAAAGTTAATAAACTTTTATCTCCTGTTCGTAGTCATTCACCTGATATTTCGAATGTTAAAGGCTCTATTATCAACACTCCATATACCAATAACTCGAGTAATTATATCGATTTATCACCAAATTTTTCAGATTTAAATGATTCAGGTAATGAAGGTACTGTTTCTATAGCATGTAAGATTCCATCAATTCCAGTTGTAGTACCCACGTTTGGACGTGTTCTTACTACAGTAGCAAATGGATTATTAAAAGTAGGTGTGGCAGTTGGAACAGCCGTTACTGGAAATAATTTAAATCAAATTCCTAATCAGCAAATAGAAGTAATTAATAATAAGCACATACTTTTAAATGAATTGAGTAAATCATGTGTTTTATTAGGTATAGCTGAAGAAAAAGCACAAAAATTGGAATTAGAATTAGAGGATGTAAGACGTCAGAGCAATCAAGGTGTTCATAATAGTCATGAAATTGTATCGAATAATCAACAATTCATTCGTGAAAATAATGATTTACAAGTAAGATTACAAGAAATGGAGTCTGTTTATAATTCTACAATAAGTGAAAAAAAATCCATTGAAGTAAAATATCATAATTTATTAAATGAATTAACGGTTATAAAAAATGATTTAACATATGCAATAAGTTCATCAAATGATAATAAAAATGAAATTGAAGAATGGAAAAAAGTATATTATGAACAAAAAAATCGTAATAATCAACTTATTGATGATATAAATAATTTAGAACAACGTAATTCCAATACATTATTATTATTAGAACAAGAAAGAATTGAACGTAAATTAGAACAAGATAATTGGAGTAACGAAGTAAATAAATTTCAAAATGATCAAATGATTATACATCATGAAATGACAAATGAATTTCAAAATGCAACAAAACAATTATATAATATTGAAAGTGAAAGAGATTCATTACTTGCAAATATTGAAATACTAAAAGATACTATAAAATCATTAGAATTATTAAATGAAAATGATAATAAAAGATTTCGCGATAATATAAATGGACAACAAATTGCACATCAAAAACATTTAGAAGAAAAGGATTTAATCATAATAAATCATGAAAAAATGATTATTGAATTGAAAAAGGAAGTGAATGAATTAGGTGTGAGTAATAGTGCTAATAACGATGTAATATTGACCATGAAAAATGAATTAAAACAATTTTATGATAAATATGAAGTGGCGCAAGAAAAAATTAATCATTTACAAAAACAATTAGATGTAACAAAATTATCATCAATTGA
>JACCDO010008588.1_pt1 | contig 13554 bp, 8 predicted proteins | sample 7446101 | NCBI WGS metagenome assembly JACCDO01 (sample SAMN15323440, study PRJNA562643) | freshwater metagenome | isolation source: river surface water | place: USA:Blue River Watershed | collected 2017-08-16
AGTGGCCGCACAGGCATACGAAGAGTTGTCTGCCAAGAGGGAATCCAGAGTATAGTAAATGCTCCATCTGTCCAGAGAACTCGGCCTTGAATTTGTGAACTTGAAGAAGTAGTAACAGCTTTTAAGAATCCAAAATCGCGTTCTGCAGAAGCAAGTATGCGTTGCCGTTTGTTCAACCAGTGAACTGTTTGTTGAATTTCATCTTGTGAAAAGGGTAATGACTCTGAGGAGAGATGAGCTTTGAGTATGTATTGATTCACAAGATCCGCAAACCGACGAATAGGAGACGAAGCGTGACAGTAGATATCACGATCAAGACCAAAGTGACGAGCTGTTGTTGTTACAGGAGCATAAAGCGCAGATGAATAGGCCAGAAACTTTAAAGAAGGATCTATAGCTTCCAGGAGTTTGGATTTTTCTTGGACGGGTGCATCGTGAATGCGAAGGATTCCTACTCCGATGTGGCAAAGGAGTTTAGCCGCTTCTGTGTTGTAGAAGAGCATACAGTGTTCAATCCATTCGTGAGAATCTACAGTAGGTTTGCCAGCAAGGGAACTCGCAATGGCTGCAAGAATATCAAGGGGAACAGTCTTAGATTCATAGATGGATTCGTATGTATAAGTCTCTTCATTGACAACGAGTGACTTTTTGAAATGAGGATTGGAGATTCCGTGTTCAGGGCTCCAAGTAAAGACTAGACTAAGTCCATATCGTTGTTTTCCAGGCAGCAAAGAACACATATCCTCTGAAATGCTGGGATGGAACATAGGGCGCACAGCAACACCATCTTGATAGGTTGTTGCGGCAATCTTCTTGGCCATTGTAAAGGCCTTAGAGTTCCGATAGACACATTCACTGACATCTGCAATGGTAATAGCAGCTGTCCACGAACCATCATCATTTTCAAGAAGTGTCACTACATCATCAATGTCTTTACATCCTGGTGGATCAATATTAAAGGTGCCACGACTCAATGGAAGCCTATCTGGAGCGACAAGGAAATCGGGTGCTGGATCTGATTTGGGTGCTGAATATGGACACGAAAGATGAGCAAGTGCTTTCTTCTCTGCTGCTAGATCTTCAACGGGTCCAAAGAAAGTTCGTAGACTGCCGCGAGGAAGTTCAGAATCAGAGTCCCAACTTTCAAATGCAAAGGCTACAAGAAGATTTTGAGACCTGTCTTTTTCTTTACAGGCCACACGAAAGGAGGGATATCCTTTATTCAAAGGCTCACAGAGATACAAAGGCACGTTTCGGCTTGTCATTCCATACATATATTTGCTTGTTAAATGAAGGACACCAACAAGCTCGTGTTCTCCTCTCTCAATAAGACCCTCAGTCATACTTACTTTATCTCCCGGTAAACAACGGAGAGCACGAGATGCTCCAGTCCAAGAATGTAGGACGGCTCCAGAGACTGGATCCACAATTTCAAAATCAATATAGTTGTTTGTCTGAAGCATTGGGTTGATGCTCACACAGGACTTTCCAAATTTTCAATTTTATGCTCACAAAGTAGATGGACGTCAAACAAATCCAAATTACAGGGGGAGCTAAAGATGATTTTGAAGCAATGAAGGCAGGCAAGCGGAAACGATCAAGCCGCAAACAGAGAAAGGATGGAGATGAACCCACTGTAATCTCAAAACATACGGGTGGCACAAGTCCAGGAACCCTTGTAGCACTTCAAGCTTCGTCTGTGCCAACCACTCCAGGAACTCCACCTCCTGCTCCTGTTCCCACAACAGGGCTGAAGACAAATCCAGAGTCACCTGCTCCTGTTTCTGCATTGACACAGCCGGCTATTCCAACACAAGGTGGCTCCAAACCCAAAGCCAAATTGATCCTTGAGCCTGCCCAGAAGAAGAAAGAGGGTATGAAACTCGCAGCACCCAAGGCCAAACTTAATCAGACACGCAAAGCAAGAAAGATTCGTGTGAGCATTTCAGGTCTTGGGAAACGAATGACACGTCACAAGAGGATCCAAAAAGAGGCAAAAGTTGTGCCCTTGGAACAGATCAAAAAAACATTGATTGAAGTCAAGTTAATTAAACCTGATAGCAAAGCTCCTGAGCAGATGTTACGACAGATCTATGCTGATTTTCAAACTTTGAAAAATAAGGCATTATAAGGTAGATGAATTGGGATCCCTATCTTCAGTTACGCAGAGATGCCCTAGAGCTCATTGATGAGCTCAGGTTGACTCGGTATAGGGATGCACTTGCTGCGGAACTTGAAAAATACGAGCGTTTCTTTCAGACCCTTGTGCCTCATATACAAGAACAGTTGGGAGCAAATACAGCAGATGAACATAGAGTATATGAAAGTCTAAAAGATCTATATGGTAGAGTTGGAATTGAAAAGGCCATCCATTTTTCGCATTACAATGACTTTAGAAAACCCAGTATCTTTGTCTTGGAAAATATAATTGTGGAATCCCTGCGATTGTTAGCAAGTATCATTGAGCTTCACGAAGCAGGCAGACGAATGTATCCTGAAGGATTTCAAAGACGATGGATAGAGTCCTACAATGATAGAATAGAGGCTCTTGTGCGAAATTTCTTACTGAATGTGCCCTGTGCTGAGGGGTATGTCTCTTCGCTTCAAGCAACCAAATTAGAATTGGAAGCAGGCCCCCCAGAAGAGGTGGAACCGGTCGTTATAGCTAGTGTAAAGATGAGGCCAACTAATTTTACAAGTGATGGAGATTTTAGTAAAGCAGTCACTGCTCCCATTTTTAAAGATTTTGAGTTAATAGCATTGTCTTTACACGCATTCAAAAAGGCTCTATGTGGCGCAATTGACAATTGTGAGGAAGGACCTGCAGGAGAGCAACCTGCTGTTCTGGCAGCCTTTAATCTAGACAATTACAAATTATTTTTAGAGAAGATTGAATTCTATGGAAATGACCTCTATGGAACAGGTAGCATTCCAGACTTTGAAACACTTGAGACACTCTTTGATGCCTATGGCTTGAGTTTTCCAGCTCCTGATTCCTGGGGAGATCCACCTCATTGTTGCCAAGCTACATTACGTGCTGCCCTTCGTCATTCAGATGGTGGTCGTCGGCGCAAGACGACAAGAAGGCGCAAGCGAGCTCACCGCAGGTTTACCAAGCGAAACCGTTTACTTCGGAGGAAATAGCTGAATATTAGGGCCTAGTGAATAGCGGGGATCCTGCATACATTGGAGTCCCAGTCGTGTAAAAATAGCGAGAACTTCTTCAGTAACAAATCGTTCCACTAAGTGCTTTGTCCAACAATGGCGAACAATTCTTCCACAGGGTGTATTGAAATCATTCATTGGAAGGACTAAAATCTCTTCTGGATACTTTTGCTGATAATTAGATAATTCACTTTGTTCCCACCAGGCTCTCTTTTCAAAGTTTCTATAGTCAGGATGATTATACATCTTATCAAGGATATCATATGCCTCCTGAGTATGTTTGACAGCCAAAAATCCCGAATTTAAATAACTTGTATTGTTGACCTCAATATCACGGGGGATTGCTATGTGTTCAGGACGCTTGGCAAAATCTTCACAAAACTCTATAAAAGCTTGTTCATTACGAACCCATGCATCGGAATCAATAAAACAGAAAAGTTCAATGTGTGAATTTTTGGGATCTTTCATTTGATCCATTAATGTCTTAATTTTAATCCAGGTTACGGCTTTGTCACCTCCGTTTTCCCATTCGTCAAGATTCCCCAGCACAAATTCATATTCTATATTCATCATTTTGGCCTTGAAGAGATTCAACAGTCGTGCAATGGAGTTGGCATCATTGGGTTGAAGCACAATTCCATTGTTAAGTTGCGCAATGAGTTCAAAATTCATTTGATTGGGTGGCCCATAATTCAAATCCCTTGATTCTGTATAAAGAAAGACCTTTCGCGTATCGGCTTGAACAATTCTAATTTTCATGTATATTCAAATACCATCCAAAGGCCTTAAGTTAGAAAACATAGAATAACATAGATGGAGAAAACCTATATTGGTCTCTACAAACACTATTCAGAAATATACGGGCAAAATACCTGTATCTTTCTGATGGTAGGGAAATTCTATGAAATGTATGATTGTATAAATCTAGAAACAGCAGAGCCCCATACCTCAATGCTAAGGGCTGCTGAATTGCTAAATATTCAGGTGACCGAAAAGAAAGAGACTGCGGAAGGTGGGAAGTCTTTTTTTGCGGGAGTTCCTGATTACACACTTCACAAGTTTGCAGCCGTCCTAACCCGAAACAATTGGACGGTGATTGTGGGTGATCAGGTCAAAGATTCATCAGGGAAGGTCACAAACAGAGACACCGTGCGCATCTTATCACCAGGCACACACTATGAAACAGCTACTGCGGAGGCCCCTTATGTAGCAGCCTTGTGGTTGGAGGAGGGCACCTGGCAGGATGGAGACCCTCCTTCCTTTGGACTTGCTCTCTTTGATTTAACCACGGGGATCACTACAGGTTTTCAGGGAAAAACCTCAGGAAATTCTGACGTGTGGTCTGCAGATACGCTTGTCCAGGCCATTCAGATTCACAATCCGAGAGAGATTTTAGTTTTTTGGAGGGGAGATGCGATGTCAAAACCCGCAGAAAGTTATCTACGAACGCGTCTGGGAAATTCGCAAGCCCTCTTCCATATTCGCCTTGCGGGTTCTATAGAGCAGGGGGCATTTGAAAAGGAACTCGTTCGCACGGATTTTCTTCAGCGGCACTATTCTCCTGAAACAATGCTTCCAATTCGCGCATATCTCCACATTGACACAAGTCCCCTATTAGAACGAGCACTTATTGGACTTCTTCGCTTTATGGAGGATCATTTGCCGTCTTGTCTGGAGCACCTCCAAGCGTTTCAACCGTGGACGCCCCATGGAAGAGTTCATCTTGGAAACAATGCATTAACCCAATTGAATATGACAGCGACAAAAGTAGAGGATTCTGTATTGGGTCTATTTCAGAAGACACTGACCGCATTTGGAAAGCGAGGAATGCGCAATCGTATATTAACACCCATCTCAGATGTTCAGGAGCTCAATTCAAGACTCACAAAGGTAGAATTTTTTATGAAGAGCCAACCTGCAACGCTTCAAAAGCTAGAAAAGTATCTCCGTCAACTCTATGACTTTCCACGGATTCACCGACGGATTTTGACTTACAGTATCACAGCAGAGGACATTTTACAGTTGGATCAGACATATATGCGACTTCGGGACATTGCGATTCTCTTGAGCAATTCGTGTGTGGAACAGTCTATCCCTCGGTTTGAGGAGTTTGTTACCCTTATTAAGCAGTTTACATCACTGTTTTCAGTGGAAAAGGCCAAACAGTGTAATGAGGACTTGTGTTTTTTGGATTCTACAAAGTTTCCACAGACAGCGGCAGTTGAGGAGGAGATTCGGATCTGTAGGGCTGAACTTGAAGAAAAATTAAAAGCCTTGTGCAAGTGGGCAGGATTACCTGAGGACAGGCTAAGTCTAGAGACAGGAAAGGAGTCGCAAGTGTATACTATTGTAGGCAACAAGAAGGATTTAACAGTCATAAAGGCGTTTATTGCTAGAATAGAGGCACAGGAACGCCCAAATGAAAAGGTCATAGCAGTCGCAGCAAGAACCAAGCATACATTTCCAACAAAAGTTGATGATTGTCCCTTACCCAATGTGGAGATTGTCATTAAGAAGACAGCTGGTGGCACTGTGGAAACACCCTATTTGGATTCCATTCAAGCAAAAGTCTTGAATCTGCGTGCGAGGCTTCAAGAGGCATTCCGTATTGAGCTTGCAGTTGCGTGTGATCTATTTACAAAAACAAACGCAAAAGGTCTTTGGGAGTATCTAGAAGCGTGGATTACAGATATTGATGTTGGGTATTGTATTGCAAAAGTAGCAGAGGCGAGGGGCTACACAAGACCTGTCTTCATTGAAGATGAATATGCTAGTTTGGATGTGGAGGGACTTCGTCATCCTCTTATAGAGGCCACACAGACTCGGGTTCAGTATGTGCAGCATTCCGTTCACCTTGGACAAGATCAAATGGGATGGCTTGTCTATGGAATGAATGCGTCTGGTAAATCATCTTTGATGAAGTCTATTGGAGTCGCAGTGTTACTTGCACAAGCAGGGTGTTATGTTCCAGCAACAAAGTTTGAGATTCGCCCCTTTCGGTCAGTGCTGACCCGCATTTTAAATCAAGACAATCTTTGGGCAGGTCTTTCCAGTTTTGCTGTAGAAATGTCAGAGCTGCGCGATATTTTACTGAGGGCAGATCCCTACAGTTTAGTCTTGGGAGATGAACTCTGTAGTGGCACAGAATCCGTGAGTGCTACAGCATTGGTGGCATCAGGAATTGAGCATTTGTTGAAGAAGCAGGCGCGCTTTATTTTTGCTACGCACCTTCACGGATTGATGAACCTACCTGAGATTGAAAACCATCATCTTCTCGGAATCTATCATCTCAAAGTCAAATATGACGCAGCAAAAGACATTTTAATCTATGACAGGACCCTTCATAAGGGTGCGGGATCCAGTTTGTATGGAATTGAAGTAGCACGGGCCCTTCATTTGCCTCACGACTTTTTGGAATCTGCTGTAAAAATTCGCCGGCATATACTTGGAAAGAAGGTGGAGGAAGAATCACAGGGTTCCGCGTGGAATTCACAAGTCATTCGGAAAACGTGTCAAATGTGTGGTCACGATATTGTAAGGGATCTTGAAGTTCATCATATTCGTCCACGTGCGGAAGCAAACGGCCTTCACTTTAAAGATGGTTCAACACGAGATTCACTTGCAAATTTGATGGTTGTTTGTGCAAAGTGTCACGATCTTCATCACGCAGGCAAACTAGAGATAAAACCCTTACAGCAGACATCCAAGGGGCTTCAACAGGTTGAGGAAGCAAAGCCCACCTCTGAAGTGAAGTCTGAGGAGAGAAGCAAGAGCCCCACAGAAGAACGGAAGCAGATCATCTTTGATACATTGCGAAGGCTACCCAATGTGCCTTTGAAACGGATCGTGTATGATTTGGAAGTCAATCACGGAATTCAAATTACGGAAGCAACTTTGAGACTCTATCGGAAGAAGGGAGAGTCTACTGAGGTGTAACAGCAGGAGTGGGCAAAGAAGCGCCAGGAGGCAGGGCAATATAGGTCATCGGACCAGGCTCACCCTTAGGACCAGCAGGACCAGCAGGACCTGTCGCACCAGCAGGACCCGCGGGGCCAGCAGGTCCCTGAGGACCAACAGGACCCGGAGGTCCCGGAGGTCCAGCAGAAGCCGTTACAACACGAGATGAGAGTTCATTAATGAGTTTGCGAAGATCGCTCACTTGAGTTTCAAGGGCACGAACTTTGTTTCCAAGAGGATTGCTGCCAAAATAGTTCAAGCCACTGCCATTCACAACGGAGCCCATAGTTTTCTGAAGTCATCCTTGAAAGCTTTGGAACCATTTTTCCCGCAACCTAAAAATTGAGTTTAAATTGAACAAACACATAAGACTAATAGAATGATCATTCCTATTCGTTGTATGGGATGTGGTAAACTCATAGCAGACAAGTGGCGGCATTACCAGCGGGAGTTGGAAAGGGCCAGAATCAAAGACAAAGAATCACAGCAGTTTATGGATGGGACACAAATGATTAAGACTCCGGAAGGACAGATTCTTACAAGTCTAGGAATTGAAAAACTGTGTTGCAGGATTCACTTTCTCACGCACCGAGATCTGATTGACAAAATCTGAGGATGGAGAAGAGTTTACAGATGGAGTTGTTCATCCCTTCCCTTTTAGCAATTCTCATTGCGGCAGGTATTGTTATGTTTTTGCTTCCTCGCTTGTCTCCAGTCATCTTAGGTGTGCTAGCTCTTGTTTTCTTACTCATTGCCGCGTATCAACACTATACCTTCTTTGGTTCTGAGTATCAATTGAGCACGTGGCAGTTACCTTTACTGAATTATGGTCCGTATTTGATGATTGGTGGCCTAGTCATCTTCTTAATCTTTTTTATCATCAATTTCATTGGCACAGGCCAAGCATCTGCGACTGCGCCCTTACAGAAGATGAACGAGGCAGTCAATCGTGTTGCGAATCAGTTGCCTGCTGCGGCGAATAATGCATTAAAGGCAGTGGGTCTTGGTGGACCCACAAACACAGGACCTATTGCGACGAATAATGGAGCAGCGCGCCCTCCCAATCAAGGACAAGTTCCTGGATACAAAAACCTCCGATTTTCCCAGATCTAAGTAGCAAATGGTTCATAGAAAATCTAGAAAACACAGCAAAAAACACGAGCGGTCAACCTTGACCATTCCTCAGCTACGAAAGTCGTTTGATCATATTGATTCTTGGGTGGAGGCTCACGTAGCAAAGAAGTCTGTAAAGACTTTAGTCCCGGCATTCCAAGAGGAGTGGGAAAAGACCTTTCATCGCGAGGTAGATGCAAAGGCGGCTGAAGCATACCTGTCATTAAAATCCAAATCCAAGCCGCGTATGACCAAGAAGCGTTCTCAACGAGGCGGTGCTGCTCCTCTTGCGGGTGCTCCCTTAGATTACACGACACGCCAGGGTGTCTATGGTGTTTATGGGAACTTCCCTGCGTATGTATCCTCTGGGCTGAACTTTTATGATTCAATCTGGCAGGATTCACTCACAGCCAACTGCGGAAAAGAGAATATCACACCGAATATTCCGGCATCCTTGGGATCCAATGCAGTCCAAAAGGGCGGCAAGTCAAGACGTTATCGCAAGGCGCACAGCAAGACACGCAAACAGCGTGGTGGAGCGCCTGAGTTTATGGTCAATGCGGCAAAAGTCACAGATGTGATGGTCAATCGTCCCTTCCCTGCGTCTTCACCTCCTACAGCTGGGTATGTGGCGCAGATGGATCTAAAGGGTGTCTCAGCTGGTGTGCCGAGTCCACAGAATGTTGTGGCAAAGGTAATGCCCTATGACCCGGCAGCATTGTCAACATCGCCTACAGTTGTAAGTGCCAACATTCCCTTTACTGTGAGACAGAGTGTCCTCTAATCTTCTCGTGTTTGTAAGCCATTCAAGAAACCTGTTTGAGAAATAGGTTTCTAGTATGACCAGTGAAACACCACCTGCTTTTTTACCAAGCCTAGACGGTGATACAGGACGAGCCATATCAAGGGCTATTTTGAATCGGTATTTCAAAACAACAGACAACTTCTTGACTCGTCACAATATTGATTCCTTTGATCAATTCCTGAAGACGGATATGATTAGTATTATACGGAGTATGAATCCTTTCCTCTTAGTGAAAGACAAACAAGAGGACAATACTTACAATTATGAAGTGAAAGTGTTTATTGGTGGAGAGACAGGAGATAAGATCAAAATTGGAGTTCCCACTCTTATCTTACAGGGTGGCAACGAGATTCGTGCATTGTTGCCCAATGAGGCTCGGTTGCGAAATCTCACCTATCAAGCGTCTATCACAGCAGACATTCTTATTCGTGTGACCTATGGACCCAATGTAGAAGGATTTGACGAGAATGAATCTCGTGTTGTGGATCAATACATAACAGACTTTCCTCTGTTTTCTTTACCGATTCTTCTTCATAGTCGGTATTGCATTCTTCACGGAAAACCAGCCGAGTTCCTCCGTCAAGCAGGTGAGTGTCCAAATGACCAAGGGGGCTATTTTATAGTAGATGGATCTGAGAAGGTCTTGATTACAGTTCAAGAACAAGCATTCAACACGCTGTATGTCAAACGCGAACAGAATGCGACAACATCACCCAAAGTTCACACCTATGCGTCAATCTTGTGTTTGTCTGCAAAGACCCGTGAAGTCAAGCGTATTAGTTTTCAGTATATGCGCAAGGAAAAAACTATCCGTGTGGGTCTTCCTTTTTTGCGCTTGCCTGTGCCCTTGTTTGTCCTATTTCGTGCCCTTGGCTTGACAAGTGATCGTGAGATTATGCGATCTATTTTTCCTGATGAAAATGCGGAGGATACGAAGCTCCTTGAACCCCTCTTGGTTCCGAGTATGGTGGAAGCCTATCCTTTCTTGGATACGTATTCGGCCATTGCCTATATGAAAACGTTCACGAAGGGCTACAGTATGGAACACGTTATTGATATTCTTGATAACCAAACCTTTATTCACGTGTCCAATCGTCCATTGGCCCGCGCACATTATCTTGCGGAATGTGTGCGCCAGATCTTACGAAATGTTGTAGGGATTGACCGAGATACGGATCGTGATGATACACGCAACCAGCGTGCTCTCCCTGCGGGATTTATGATTCAACAACTCTTCCAAGGCATCTATAAGAGTTGGAAGAGCTCTGTTATTCGTGCCATTGAATACAAATACAATCCCCACAAGGATACCTTATACAAGGGCAAGGATTTCCAGCAGTTGTTTTTACCAACAAATTATACTGACTTCTTTCGTGGGTCTCAGATGACAGAGATGATACGGAGAGGATTCAAGGGAAAATGGGGTGGCAGTTATGGTGAGGAGAAAGATGGAGCCCTTCAAGCACTCTCACGCTTAAGTTACTACGATTTTTTGAGTCACTGCCGTCGTGTTGTATTGAATTTTGATACAACAATGAAGCTTCAACCTCCTCGTCGTCTTCACGGAAGTCAGTTTGGCTACTTCTGCACAAGTGAAACACCAGGAGGCGCAAGTATTGGTATTACAAAGAACCTTTCACTTTTAACGGCGATTAGCACGGCAACCAATCCTGAACCCTTTGAGGAGTGGTTGTTTACACGTGGTGGTGTTTACAAGTGCAATGAAGTTTCTTTGGATAGTCTTGCTGCTCTAGTGCCCATTTATTTGAATGGAGGTATAGTTGGCTACACAGACACACCTGAAGAATTAACAGAGGTGCTCAAGTTGTTCAAATGGACAGGTTGTTTGCCTGCGTATACAAGTGTTGGCTTTAGTTATCGCGAACGCCGTATTTTCATTTATATGGATGATGGTCGCCCTATGAGACCCCTCATTCACCTTAGAGACCATAAAATTCCTACTACAGAATTGGAGGCGCTTCTGCGAGATCCTGGAGCCAAATGGAATACATTTATTCTGGGCACAAGTAATATTAAAAAGGAGATTAGTGAACCTGGATTCTTTGATCCTCTTGCGAATGAAGTCTCGCCAAGCCTTGATCGTTACAAAACCTTTTTGACAACGACTATCCAACCAGGAATCATTGAATATGTTGACCCCTATGAACAGAATGAAGCGTATATTGCTACGTTCCCTGATTATGTAAAAGAGGGCACAACATTTTCGCATTTGGAGATCCACCCAAGCACAATTGTCAGTATAATGACAGGCCAGATTCCCTTTGCAAATCACAATCAGTCGCCTCGTAATCAGCTGAGTTGTTCTCAGAGTAAACAAGCCGTTTCATTGTATGCGACAAACTTCCAAAATCGGTATGACAATACCGCAAATATCTTGTGCTATGGTCAAGCGCCCTTAGTAAGAACCATTTATTATGATTACATTGCGGATGGAAATATGCCCTATGGAAACAATATCATCTTGGCCATTGGATGTTATACAGGCTACAATCGTGATGACGGTATTTTGTTCAATGCAGATTCCTTCCAGCGAGGACTCTTTCGCAGTATCAATTACAGATCCTATGAGGGTATTGAGGAAGATGATGAAACAACACGGACAACAACCCGTATTTCTCACCCCAAGGACAAGCCTACGTGGTTCAATTTGAAGCCTGGCTTGGACTATTCCAAGCTGGATGAAAATGGCATAGTTCGGATTGGTCAAATTGTAGATGAAAATACTGTTATTGTATCTCGCTACGTTGAAACACGCGATGGTGAGGTGAATGATGCCTCTGTCACACCGCAAGTATGGACGGGTGGCCGTGTGGAGTCTGTTGTGGTCACAATGAACAACAAGGGTCTTAGAACAGTCAAAGTTCGCATTACTCACGATCGTATGCCTGAATTAGGAGATAAGTTCTCCAACAGACACGGTCAAAAAGGAACCATTGGTATGATGATTCGTGCACACGATATGCCGCGAACAAAGGATGGCCTTGTTCCGGATATGATTATGAACCCTCACGCAATTCCCAGTCGTATGACAGTTGCGCAACTCTTAGAAACCCTCTTAGGAAAATTATCAGGAACTGCGGGTGCCATCGGCAATGCAACAATGTTTATGAATGATGGTGATCCCTCAATTGCCATTGGACAGCAACTTACAGAGTATGGATTTGAGCGACAGGGCAATGACATTTTATACAATGGTCAAACGGGCACAATGATGCCTACAGAGATCTTTATGGGTCCGTGTTATACAATGCGACTCAAGCATATGGTCGCAGACAAATGGAATGCTCGCGGCTTGGGTCGTCGTGAACGGAGAACACACCAGCCTACAGGTGGTCGCGGCAATCAGGGAGGTCTTCGGATTGGTGAGTTGGAGCGTGATGCGATGATTGCGCACGGCATCTCTGGATTTATCCGTGAGTCCTATATGAAACGGTCCGATGGCACAGAGATGATTGTGTGCAATGGTTGTGGAACTGTGCCCATATACAATGAGCGGCAGAAGCTATACATCTGTCCTTTATGTGATGGACCTGTTCAGTTTGCTGGTTCTGAGCGTGAAAAGACACTCACTTTGTTACCTGTAAACAAGCGCAGCTTCAATACATTTAGCCGTATTGAGATCCCGTATGTGCTACAACTCCTCAATGATGAATTACAGACCTATGCGAATATGGGAATGCGTTATATTACTTCCAAATATGGCACAAAGTTCGTGCTGCCTGAGGGCATTGAGATTAATGACGAAGAGGCTTTGCGCAGAATGGCTGAACCGATTCCTGTTCGTGAGTTTGAGGATGTAGGAGTTCCTGGCCTTGAGGAACCTGAAGAACCTGCAAAACCCTTGGACAAGGAGGTCTTAACGGCCCTTGGCATCGCAGGAGATGCAGGAGAGGAAGAAGAGGAAGACGAAGCAGCACCAAGGACGGTTGTATCTGTTCCAAGGGGGGCCAATGTCGTTGTTGTTCCTCCTGGAGCTGAAGTTCAGACAAAGGGCGCAGCAACGGTCTTTAGAAATGTCTCCGCACTCCAAACGGGTGAACTTGGTGAAGCCGCAGCAGCAGTGGAAGAGACAATGGCAGGTCAGCAAGCGGCAGCAACAGCAGCACAGCCTGTAGTTGTAGGCACAGCTGTAGCAAATGTCCCTGTTGCAGTGCCTGTAACTCTTCCTGTAGTCGCAAGTGCCGCTCCCAATACTGGTCCTGAAAACGAATCTTCTGAGTCAGCACCCGCTGGCGCTGCTGGACCATCTCCTCCATCGGCAGGGACAGTTCCTTCAGCTGAAGCAACACCTCCACCTGCTGCTCCAGTCCTTGTAACTCCAGCAGGATTGCCTGGACTGCCCACAGGAGTTCAAGCAACGGGTCCCCTCATCCTTCAACAGGGTGGTGGATTTAATGGATTTGGTAATACCTTTGGCGGAGCCCTAATGTATACAACAGGCATACCTCAGGCCCCTGCTACATTTGTTGTTGATACGAGCGAAAGTGCAATGG
>JACCDO011417664.1_pt1 | contig 13552 bp, 12 predicted proteins | sample 7446101 | NCBI WGS metagenome assembly JACCDO01 (sample SAMN15323440, study PRJNA562643) | freshwater metagenome | isolation source: river surface water | place: USA:Blue River Watershed | collected 2017-08-16
ACCTCCACCTCCACCTCCACCTCCACGTTCTGCAATAAGATATGACGAGTTTAAAGGTGACGAATTTAAAGGCGACGAATTTAAAGGCGGTGGATTTTACAATGATAATAACAATAACAATAATAGTAGTAATGTCATAAAAAACAGTACAATCGAGCCAACGTCGTCATTTCAATTATCTAAAGATAAACCATATGGTGCTTTAAAGGATGGTTCAAAACCATCATATCGTCAATATTTTAATAAAACATTAAAACTGCATACCGGCGCTTCGGGTGGAGGACTCATTCCGTCATTGTCATCTAAAAACAATAAAAAAAAATCAAGCAAACCAAAAAATGTTCCAAGGAAAATAAAACAAATCAAACGAAAAACAACTGTAAAAAAATATAAACTTGGTAGATATGGAAAAAAAATAAGTATTTTAATTAAAAATAATAAAACAATTAAAAAAATTCAAAATGCGCAACGCGAATTAAAAAATGTTCCTATTCACGATGTAAAAAATGAACTAATTAAAAATAATTTACTGAAATTGGGTTCAACTGCTCCGTCGAATTTGTTACGAAAAATGTATGAAGATGCAAATATGGCGGGAAAAATCGTAAACGTGGGCGGCGATACATTTATGCATAATTTTATGAAAAATGGTGCCAGTGCTACTACATTTTAAAATATACTTTGTAAATAAATGAATTTAAAATTATGTTAAATAATATGTAATATAAAAAAAATAAGATGGAACAGCAAGAAAATTTGGATATAAGTGATCTTTACACATTTTTCAAAGATTATGATTTGCAATATTTTAAAAATGATCATGATGTTTTAGACATTATTAAAAGTTTTTTAGAGAAATATGACAATGACCAAGCATTTTATATTGTGGACCTGTCTAAAATTATTCATCAATACTACCGATGGACTACAAATTTGCCAAATGTGAAACCGTATTATGCAATTAAATGCAATCCGAACGCAGTAATTATAGAGCTTTTGGCCAAGCTGGGTTGTAATTTTGATTGCGCAAGTCGAGATGAAATATCTCAAGTACTCTCGGCAAATGTGGCGCCTGAACGAATTATTTTTGCAAATCCGGTAAAAGCAAGTAACCAAATCAAGTATGCGAGACAAGAGGATATCGATTTGCTTACCTTTGACAGTATTAGTGAATTGTATAAAATAAAATTGTATCATCCAAAAGCAAAACTGCTGGTGCGTATTAAAATCGATGACAGTAAAAGCGTGTGTCGTTTTAGTTGCAAGTTTGGCGCTGGTGCAGACGAACTGGAAAGCATTTTTACAATTGCAAAGGCGTGTGATCTCAATGTAATTGGCGTAAGTTTTCATGTTGGCAGTAACTGTTATGGTCTTGAAATGTATAGTAAAGCTATTTGCGATGCCAAGCACGCGTTTGATTTGGCACAGCGACACGGGTTTTCGTTTTCCATGTTGGATATTGGCGGAGGATTTCCGGCAAACAATGAAAAACTGAAATTTGAAGACATAGCAACCACGATTAAAATCGCACTGGATGAACATTTTGGCGACAGTCACAATGATTTAGAAGTGATTGCCGAGCCGGGACGTTACATGGTATCAACGAGTCACACGCTGGTTTTAAATGTAATTGGAAAAAAAGAAGCCATTGATAAACAAACTGGAGAGAAAACGTTTAAATATTATTTAAATGACGGGGTTTATGGTAGTTACAACTGCATTCATTTTGATTATGCTGAACCGAAAATATATCCATACAATGAACGAGATGGCAAAGAATATAAAAGTGTTGTTTTTGGACCCACATGTGACAGTATGGATACAATTGATAAGGAATGTTTACTACCGGATTTAGCAATTGGAGAATGGGTGTACAGTGAAAATATGGGCGCATACACAATTAGTTCCAGTTCTGCGAATTTTAATGGATTTAAACCAGCAAAATGTTACTATTGTATTACTGAAAATAAGTAATGGATATTTTTTATTCAAAATTATATTGGACTATTTGACAGTTTGAGAGATGATATTTAATATTTGTTCATTCATTTTATAAATAAAATATAACAAAATAATATATTTATAAATTATATTATAAATTTATTACAAATTATATTTTATCATTTTATTTTTTTATATTTTTACTTATTTCTTATTTAACGATTTATCTCTCTATCTCTCTCAAAAATAGTTTATAAAAAGTATTTTTAATTATGGATTCGTTACCTTCTTCATCGTCCTCATCATCTATTTTCAGAACAACTCTTGAATTCATATATGAAAATTTTACACTCTTGCTCGGAATCATGATTGTTATGTTTGGAATACTTATCTACATTCATATGGCGGACGTGTCGTTTGATGCGCCAATGACAAGAACAAAGCGGTTAATTATAGAGACTATGGAACATAAAAAGGGTGGAAAAAATGACACGAATAATGATGCCAGCGACGATAATAATGGCGCGGATGGCAGCAATGTTAATGAAAATACGTTGTTAACACCGCCAATCGAACTTGAAAAAAAATTAAAATCGGGGTTTTGCAATATGCATGCGACCAAAGGCAGTTCGGCAACAGATATTGATAATGAATGCAAAGTGTTTGGAAAGGCGTCTTGTTTAAATACGGATTGTTGTGGATGGGTGGTTACCAAAGATAATCCTGACGGTGTGTGTCGATCTGGAAGTAAAACCGGTATGACCTTTGGTTACGACAGCGCTGGTAAAAAAATAGATGTGGATTGTTATTATTATAAAGATGCAAAGAGCGGTCCTCGTTGTTCTTCTTGATTTGACTAAATTATCATGTTTTATTCTATTTTTATTTTAAGTTTGTTAGTAATTAAAATAAAAATTGATATAAAATAATATAATTGTATAGATTTATAATAAAGAAATACGCGTAGACAAATGATTATTCCAGTAAAGTGTTACACATGTGGAAAAGTGATTGCAGACAAGTATCGATACTATTTGAATAAAGTAAGAGAGAAAAAGCTGGAAGAACAGGAAGGCGGAGGTGTTGCGGTTGACAAAGTGCTTTATTTAACCAAACATAATATTAAAAAAACTGCAGAAGGACAAGTTCTGGATGACCTTGGGTTTACGAAAATGTGTTGCAGACGTCACTTTTTGACGCACGTGGATATTCATTAAAAAGTATAAAAGTATAAATATAAATAATTTAATATCTATAGAATAGTGTATGTATGTGTTTCATGATTCTATATTTTTTTATATAGGTAAAATAAATAGAATTAAAATTTTTGTAATAAAAATAATGTTTATTTAATTTATAAAATGAAAAATAAACATCCCGCTTCAGTAATAACATTTAGTTATTTTGTAGATTATGCTTCACCAGCACTACCCCCAAATAATGTGGTTGTTTTAGGAGATAAACGAGAGGACAAACGTTGGATTGTTTCACACAGACGTCCCATAGTAGACGGAAAAAATAACCAAATTGGAGACGCATCTTATTTAGTGCATGTATACAGAGTTGATCTTAGCGATGATAAAAAAACTGGATTAACGTATGCAGATTTTACAGCACATCACGAATTTACAAAAGATGGCAAAAAGTATGATATTTTTTATAAAGGATCTGTGAAATTTGGACTAGGATTACGAAACCCAAGTGAAAAAGAGATTGATCCACTTTTTCCAATCAACTATATCGTTAAAACTGATCCTGAATGTGTTTCTGCGAGTGAAATATTTGAAGATAAAATTAAAATAAACACTGGTAAAAATAGAGTCGTACTTAAAAATAATAACAAAAGGATTACAAATTATCGACTTGTTGTATTTAGAGAAAAATTGTAATTCTACATTTGATAAAAATATATTTGATAAAAAAGTAACATAAAATAAAAAATTGAATTAAAGATATATACATATATTCTTTTTAACGTAAACATATAAAGAATATATACATAGTGAAACAAAACACTGAAACAAATGTCGTCCACAAATGCAAGCAAGACAATAGCGCGCCTATATAACGCGAGAAAAAATTTGCTGGATCTTTTAGCGGTTCAAGGGTATGATGTAGATGGGTATACGAATTTTGGAGTGAATGAGGTGAATGCCATGTATGCACACAAACAACTCGACATGTTGGTTGAAACGAGATCGTCGTCAAAGGAAGGTAAAGGTGGTAAACCAAAAAAAAAGGCGTATGTAAAATTTCACTTGGAAAAAATGTTGAGCACTGGACATATTAATGATTTGGTTGAAGACTTGTATGTATTGGGTGCAGGCGGTGAAATTGGAGGATTGGGAATTTCGACAAATGCAAATGATACTGTTTTAACGGAAAAAGATATGCTGGTTATTGTTACAAAACAGGAAGTCAAAACCATGAATCAGTATTTGAATCAGCTCTTTTTACAGGGTAGGTTTATTGTGCTACTTTCACTGGATCGGCTTCAGTTTAATATTTTGAATCACCAGTATGTTCCGCCGCACACGATTTTATCCAAGGAGGAGCGGGATGAGATGATGAAAAAGTACAACGTTGGTGATATGTCACAGCTGCCGGATATTTCGAGGTATGATCCAGTTGCTTTAGCGATTGGAATGCGGCCGGGTGACGTGTGTAAAATTGATCGACCAAGCAAATCGGCGATTCATTCCACGTATTATCGAGTTTGTGTTCAGTAAAAGATAAAAATAAAAATATAAATAAATATCAATAATAATAAATAATAATAAAATATAAGAATAAAAAGATAAAAAAATGTCGAATTTTTTTTCAGATGTAATGACGGATATGAAGGGAATGGAGCAGAATTTGTTGGGTCCCGATTACTTGTATTGGAAACGCATATTAAAACCGTCGGATATGGGCATGTCGGCGGACGGTAATTTTGGGGCGCTAACGAATGATGTGGGCGGACTCATTAATTATGTGGAAGTGCTGGTTACAGGAAATGCTGGGTCGACAACTGGCGGACCATTGGGCGATAAATTTTTTTTGAAAACGGGCGGACAGTGCACCGATGTTGCATCTGGAAAAAAGGTGGACCGTTATATATATATTGATAATGTTCCAAATGGCAATATTCCTTTCATTTCATCGGGACTTGGAGGCACCGATTTTACGGAATTTGAGGGACTTATTCCCGGACTTTTGGGTGATTTAGGCAAATTGAACCCCTTGAATTTATTTAAATCATTCATGATGGGCGATAACCCGGACTGCATGTCGGTCACTCTTGAAACCATTGTTCCTGTCGCAGACGCCAATTTCAATGATACGGGCAAAGACAATGTGGGCACGGAAACGCAGTATGTAGCTGTAGCGGACGTGAAAAATATGGACCCGTGTATTTTTCCAGATAAGAAAAATCCAGCCGATCCGTCATTAACGTGCACGGAAACATTTACGGCTCGTATGGATGCCAAAAATCGTTACTGTGATTCAAGTTCAAGCGACGATGAGGATTTTAACACTGGCGCATTTGGAAGCGCGTTTTCAACAACACATAATAAGAAAAAAAACGGCTGCAAGTTATCCAATTATAAAAGAGTTAATTGTAATAATGGTAACAAAAATCGTCGTGATAGAAAACGTCGGAATCAGTCAGGAACATCGCCAATGTCATCCTCGATGATGGATGACTTGTCCAAATTGCCGGACGACATGTATGTAAGAGCATTTTATATTTTTATGACTGGATTTTCTCTCTATGTTTTTTATCGATTTATGAAGCGGATATCAAAGTCGTAGTTTTGAGTTTGAGTTTATATGTTATTAATATTTATAAAATGGATATAAAATGACACCATTAATGAATATAACAATAAGGCATTTTCAAATGTCATCTTCATTAACAGATGAGTATTTTCGTTTGTCGAGAGAATATGTAAATAAGTATGGTGAAAAAACAATATTATTAATGCAGGTGGGTTCATTTTTCGAATGTTATTCAAAAGCAGATGCCGGAGGCAACATTGCGGATGCAAATATGAGAGAATTTTGTACGGTTTGTGATTTAAATACTTCCATTACAAACGGTAGATGCATGGCGGGATTTCCATTTACATGCAATTTTAGAGATTATAGTTTGGAACGATATGTGAAGAAAATGCAGGATCGCGGGTATACGATTGTGGTTTATGTGCAAGATGGCCAAGGGGTAAATGTCACGCGAAGTTTGTATTGCATTTATTCACCAGGGACATTTTTTTCGAGTGATTCTATCGTTCTCTCGAACAACACGTCGTGTTTTTGGATTGAGCGATTAAATATCGGTCCAAATAAAAAAATCATCATGGGAATGTCAAATATTGACATTTATACAGGAAAGAGTGCGTGTTTTGAAATTGAATCTGAGTTAAATCCGAGACATAACCAGACCACGTATGATGAGTTGGAGAGATTTATATCCTCATTTCGTCCAAGTGAAGTTATTATTATTTCAAATCTCTCCGCAAGTGAAGTGGAAGACGTAAAAAGCTATGCCAATATTTCTTCTTGTGCAAATGCAATTCATTGGATTAATTTGAATGAGTTGAGTGGCGAGAGAGCGGAACAGCAGCATCCTTTTTTTATCCAAGCAAAAAATGCGGAAAAACAAACGTATCGGAAAGAAGTGCTGGGAAAATTTTTCTCGTTTCATGTGTGTACTGCGATTTTTCAAAACTATTCCGCGTATGAATTTGCAGTTCAGGCATACACGTTTCTGCTCCATTTCGTATATGAACACAATCCGAGTTTGACGTCGAAAATAGAGGAGCCGGAATTTGAGAATCGATCGGATCGAATGGTCCTAGCCAACCACACGCTAGAACAGTTGAATATTATAGATTCAAAGGGGCTTACGAGCAATGGCGCTGGGCCATATTCATCGGTATTTCGACTATTGAATAAATGCAAGACGCCGATGGGGGCAAGGCGATTTTACTATCGGTTACTGCATCCGTCATTCAATATAAAAACAATCCAGAGAGAATATGACATTACAGAATACGTTTTAAAGAATGAATCTGGGTCGTATACGACCTGGAGGAGCGCTCTTGAAAATATAAAAGACATTGAGAAGTTGCATCGTAAAATACAAATGGGAAAGATTTATCCGAATTCTCTCTATGTTTTATACACCGATCTTCAAATGATTTCGCAGATGTATAATGGCATCAAGTCCGATGAAACCTTGTTGAAATATTTTCGCGCAGATGCAGATCCAGAGAGAATCACGAAAATGTGCGATGAAATTATGAAAAAAATGGAGTCTTGTTTTTTTATGGACAAGTGCAAATCTGTTGATTCTCTTGATTTTGATTTGAGTTATAAAGACTGTTTTATTAAACCGGGTGTCAACAAGGATCTTGATCAAACGTATGTTACGAATGAAGACGGATGCAGTATTTTGGAGGCCATTCGCTCATACTGCAATGATTTGATTGCAATTGGAGAGAAAAAATGTGATAATAAAGAAAAAGAATTTGTAAAAAGGCATGAAACGGAAAAGTCGGGATACAGTATTCAGACAACGGAACGACGCAGCAAATTATTATTGGAGCAAATTGGCAAAAAGGTGAAAGCAAAAGAGCATATTTCTAAACTAGAATATGAGTCGATTGATAATGGAAACAAAAAAACGTTTGATTTTGATTTATCGACACTACAGTTTGTGAAAGCGGGAAGCAGTGCAGTTACATTTGTACATGAGACGCTATCCAGCATATGCGCATCCATCAGCGAAACGAGAAATAAAATTCGGGATGAAATTGGACTCGTGTTTCATAAATTCGTGTGCGAACTCAAAGAATATCAGGAGTCGTTTCAGACGATTGTTTCGTTTATTACGGATATGGATTTGATTCAGAATCAGGCATACGTTGCTCGCGAATACAAGTATTGTAAACCGAGGATTGATACAAATAAAGATCAGGGCGACTCTTATGTTGATGCGAGAGACATTCGGCATTGTTTAATTGAGCGAATGAATGAAGATGAAATCTATGTGACAAATGATATTTCACTTGGTTTAAAAGAACGCGGCATGCTTTTATACGGGACGAATGCGGTTGGAAAAACAAGCATGATTCGTGCGTTGGGAATTTGTATTATTATGGCGCAGGCGGGACTGTATGTGCCGTGTTCAGCATTTACGTATTGCCCGTATACGAATATTATGACGCGGATTTTAGGGAATGATAATTTATTTAAGGGGATGTCTACATTTGCGGTTGAAATGTCGGAACTTCGGGTCATTTTGAAATGCGCGGACCAAAACAGTTTGATTTTGGGAGACGAATTATGTTCGGGGACGGAAATTGATTCTGCGATTAGTATTTTCGTCGCTGGACTACAAAAGTTGCATGCACTGAAAAGCTGTTTTATTTTTGCGACGCACATGCACGAAATTGTGGACTATGAGGAGATTGCGCAGTTAGACCAACTTACGACAAAACACATGGCGGTAACATATGATCGGGCGCGCGACATTTTGGTTTATGATCGGAAGTTGCGCGATGGCGCGGGGCCGAGCATGTACGGACTTGAGGTGTGCAAATCGCTACATTTACCGGACGATTTTTTGAAAATGGCGAATGCAATTCGATTAAAATATCGCGATAAAAAACAAGCGGGTGATTTGAGTTTCAAGCCGAGTCATTTTAATGCGCATAAAGTGAAAGGACTGTGCGAATTGTGTAAGAAAGATGTGGGTGAAGAAGTGCATCATTTGCAACATCAAAAAGAAGCGGATGCAAATGATTATATTGAGCATTTTCATAAAAATCATCGGGCGAATTTATTAACAGTGTGCGAGTCATGTCATTTGAAAATGCATAAGTCAGATGGTCAATATAAACGCGTTTTTACAACAGGAACAAATGGATATACGCTTTCGAAACTATGAAATACAGAAGAAATGAAGGAATGAGTGAATACAATAAATTTTTTACTCAGATGCAGCTACAAAAATGACAATCCGTCAAGCGGATCGAGTAGAGTGTCAATTACATACACGATTCCATTCGTAGCTTCGATACCTTCTAGAGTAAGAATTTTTGAATTGTTAACGAAAACATCTTCACCCTTAACATGAAGGCGCAGCCGTAATTCATTATATTACTTAAATTTTTAATTCTAAAAAATAATTAAAAAATATAAATAAATAATAAAATGGATAATAAATTATTTGTTTGTTTCAATGCATTTTTATTATTGTTTATATTTTTAGCGGGTGGTATAAATAAAATTGCAAATTTTAAAAGCACGGCTGAATTTCTTGAGACAAAGGTAAATGCAATTCAATTCAATCCCATTTTTATTGCTGCAATTATTGCTGCGATTCTATATTTTTATGCGACGTTGATAATATTCGGGAATGCAAGCCAAACAAGCTCATTCAACGTATACTTGTTTTTTCTCGTTAGTATAGCATTTATTGGAATTCCATTTTTAGTGTATTTTAAAAAGGTGCTTCATCAGAGTAAATGGCTAATTTCACTCATTTATGATTCGGCGATTGTAGGAGTCATTGGACTGCTCACGCTTGGAAGTTTACTAATATTATATTCTCTATATACGAACAAATATGAAGAGTATGCGTATGTAGCGACGATTGGGCTAGCAGTGTTTACTGCGATGACCATTTTAATTTTTCATTTTCCGACGAATCCGTCAGAAATGATTTCATTTACAAAGAATCTTTCTATTTTCGGTGGACTAATGTTATTGTCACGGCGATTTGTTAATTACTAGAATTAACTATAATGAGTAATATTTTTATTTTAAGTTATGGTTTTGCAAACACTTACTCTTTTATGTAATGAAAATTCAGATTTCATTTCATGTTTACTGATAAAAATAACCATTGACCCTATGTCAAAATGTGCAATCATGTCGCCTTTTTTTATACTTGCGGGGATATTAATGTCATGAACTATTGTGCCAGCAATAATGGAAGCAATCATTATTAAAAAACATTCATTACCATTACTATCAATAATTTGAAATACATGTCTATAGTTATTACCCAAGAATTTACAACCAAATTCAATAGAGTTTTCCATCCAATGATAAGAACCATCAATAACGAAAAAATCTATAATATTACAATCAAATGGTGAATGTACGTAGTGGTAATCCTTATATGTTAAATAATATATGCTATAAAAATAATCATTAGTCAGCGTAATATTTTTATTTAATATTTTTTTAACATCTATCATTTGTTTATTTATTAACAAATAATTATTTTGAATATTTGATGACTGTATAAGTAATCCGTCAACCGGACTAACAAACCGACTTTCGTCTACTACAATTTTTTTATATGTGCGAAGAAAAACATCACAAAATTTATTAGATTTAATATTAAAGTTGTTATGATTAAAATCAAAATTTAATACAATATTTCTTATACTAAAATACTTAGACTTGGTAATTATATAAGAAACAGTATTATCTAAAATAAGTAATATTATAAATTTAAAAATTTTTAAAATATTTATAGAGTAAATACGACAAACAAATAAATAAAAACAAAAAATAAAACTACAATAGTTTAAATAATAACTAAAATATTCAAAAGAATATGAGTTATAATTAAAATAAAGAGGTAACTCGATAAAATTTGCAATAATATTTATAATAAAAAAATTATTTATTATTTTTGTAATAGGATATTTTACAATGTTTAAAATTTTCATATTTTTTTTCGAGAAATAATATGTTTGTCCAGTATATATTATTTTTTCCATTGTATTATTAAAATCGTCTGAATTTATTGAACCATCGAGAATATTTTCAAACTTACTAAAAGTATAATACAATACAAATTTACATCTAACTTTGTAACTAAAGAAAAATATAAGAAAATAATATTCATATAAAAATTTAAAAATAAATATATACTCTTTACATAACCATAACTTAATAAAATAAAGAATGTCAGAATATTTTAATGTATTTGGTATGATCTCATTTTTAGAAATATGTAAATTTTTAGGATAATAAATATTATTTAAATAAATAATAAAAGTATATAAAATGTTCATATTATAATATCATATAATATACATAATATTTTTATAACATGAATATAATCGATATTTTTTATTGGATTCTACTACTTTCACCAGAAAGAATTTTTTATATAGTAGTAAATTATAATCCTCACGTTATTACTAATTTTTTTCCTAAAAATGAAGTAAGATTTATATCAAAAATGTGTTAATTTTTTTGTTGTGTTAACCCATGATTTTTTTTCAGCATAATTTCTACATTTATGTTGTAACTCAATTTCATTCGCGTCAATATAACTTAGAATTTGTATTAGATTATTATCTGGTCGTAAACATAATTCATTAAAATCATTTTGATATATTTCATTAAATACATCGCAATTTGGATAAATGATTGGTGTTCCACAAGCAACACTTTCAAGTAATGTTAAACAATATGTTTCGTACTCACTAAAGGTTATATGTGCTTTTGCATTTTGATAGTGTTTACATAGTTCATCATTGTTAACTTTTCCTATAAATTCAATATTATCACAAGCATATTTTTTTTTTAGATCATTTTTGCATGGACCATCGCCGATAATTTGTAACTTATAATTAATAGGAATAGATTGACAAAGTTTATCTAAATTTTTTTCAGGCGCTAATCTTCCAACATATAATAAAATATTATCTCTTTTTTTAAAAGAAGGAGTGAACTTTGATAAATTTATTCCGGTTGGAATTATTTCTATTTTTTTTTTAAACGTTACATCAAAATCGCTATGAGACGATGGTCCAAGAATTTTATCAACAAAAAGTAACTGAGGAAGATATATAAATATTTTAAATATATAATATAAAATAAAATAAATCGGATATGACAAATACACTTTTCCATAATCATTCACCATAACATGATTAGATGTTACTATTTTAAATAATTTAAAAAAATGAATAATAAAAACTGCATATGAAAAAAAAGCGGCTGGATAAACCATATGAACAATATCATAATTATTAGTAATAAGGTCATAACACATTTCAAAAGTTGGGAAACAAATGCGATTTGAAGGATTAAACCGATTTGTTACACTATAAAGATGTTTATTTGATGTTGGACAGTTTGACGGCCCATAAACAATAACTTCATGTCCCAACAATCTTAAATTTTCAATATATTCTTCAAAACGAATAGCAATGCCGTTACACTGCGGTTTCAGAAAATCAGTAATAATACATATTTTCATAATATTAATAATATAAATATATATTTATATTTATAATAATATAAATATATATTTATATTTATATTAATAAAAAAATAATCCTTAAATGTTAAATACTATGGAAAGTCATACATCTTCACTTCTTTATTGTTTTCGATAAAACTGAAGCGAAGTTTATAGGATAACAAATTTTCCAAAATGCTTCCGGAGTCTCCTTGATTAAAAATGCTGAGAACCTCTTGAGGCGAACAACCGTGTTGAATGAATGCGGCGTTGGATATGGTTCCGTTCATGGATGTTGTCGATTGGTTATCTCCAACGACGATTTGATTTCCATTTGTAGTAATGTAGTTCATGGAAGCGTCCATGTATGTAATGTATGGCGGTGAATCGGCATCCGCTTTTGGATTTGTTAGTGTGTCGAGTGAAATGGTATTATTTAAAAGACCATTAATGTAGACGTCGAGTGCGCGTTTGCTGCCATTATAAAATGTGTTGGAATCTGGGTTATAAATGGGGATATTTTTATTCGTCGTTGGATCGTAAACGGTTTCAGTTTTATCAGGATCAATATCGTCATCACCATTATAATTTAAAACGACGTTTACGGATTCTGCAATGGGAAACAGTATAATGGTTGTAGTTGACGATATTGTCGAAACAACGAGGTTTCCACTGGAATCAAGACTCAAACGTATGGGTGAAGGCGAAGTTCCGCCTTTTTTTGTTACCTGTAACAAGTTGAATGATGATGACGAGGGTGAAAGCTGAATGGTAGAGTTAAGTTTGATCCAAATGGAAAGCGCGAATGCGCCATTTTGTAACTGGATATTTTCAGGAATGGCGACAGTGTTAACCGTTGTCGCCGGATTCGATGTAATAATGATTGGAATGGAGTCTTTTTGTTGTTGATAATAAGAGAATAAGATATATACGGCTAAAATAATAATAACCATGAAAATGATGGTTGTGAAATCAAATTCTTTTCCATAAAATAACATTTTTGAAAATATATTTATTCTTTATTTTACTATTTATTATTGAATTGACAATATAATATTAAAACTGATGTAAAATTTGTTATTTGTTATTATTAATATGAAATAATATAATATAATTTGGTATTAATAATTATTTTTTTTTGCATTAATTGTTTAATTTGATGATTAGAATAATATGAATTTTCGTATATTGTTTTTATCGGATCTAAAATTTTTTTATCGTTTATACATTATTACATTCAATATTTTTTTATGTGTTTGTGTCTTTTAAATGTCGAGCCGATTCAGTTCAACATTGTCTTTTACAAAAGCGAAACGAACCTTGTACTTGTTGAAGAAATCGGTTACTGAA
>JACCDO010102207.1_pt1 | contig 13548 bp, 10 predicted proteins | sample 7446101 | NCBI WGS metagenome assembly JACCDO01 (sample SAMN15323440, study PRJNA562643) | freshwater metagenome | isolation source: river surface water | place: USA:Blue River Watershed | collected 2017-08-16
CATCGAGATCACGAACGCCTTTCAAAAATTTTTTCGATCCTGAAGAATTCTTCGAGCAACAATCCCTAAAAGTTTTTCAACGCCGATCTCGAGATCGCTCTCGAGAGTACTGTTCGTACTATAATTAGAGTATTTCCATTATTTGTCCATCATTTATAAAAGTAAACTATTAGGCTGTTCTAAGCCAGGATAACTTTTATGGATGGATCGGTCATTTGAAAAGATTTTGATCAGCTTGCAAAATTTTTTTTGATCATGAACAAAAAGTTTTTATGAGCGCCATCCCCTAAAAGTTTGTATTTTAGTGTTGTGTGAATCACTAGTATGTTCCTTCGTAGATCTTTGTGTGCCTAATGTAATTACTTTTACATAGGCATACGAAGCTTTAGAAAATCTGGAAAAGGGTTATTTTTAGTATTATTAAGACGGGGGCATGGGGGAAAGATACTTTCTCCCATTACATAGGAATACGAAGCTTTGGAAAATCTTGGAAAAGGTATTTATAATACATTTAATAAATTCGTTCTGGGATTTTTCTGATTTATAACACTGCTCAGGTTTTGGGCAAATTGCAGCGAATATTAAATCAATTTGCTCTCTTTGTTGTTTAGTCCAATTATTATCAAGTATTTCATCAGGAAGTGTATCGCCATATCTATCCAGCTCTTCAATATTCATTGAATCCTTTATTTTATACCAACAATAACTAAGTTCAGAATGCACTTCATCTAACTCCATATTCTTATTTATAATAATTTCAGTAAGTATTTCAGCGGTGTATTCTTCCCATTTTTCTTCATGTTGGTCAAGTAATTTTAGAGCTTGAACTTTATTTTTCGTCTTATTGGCTTGCTTAATTGTTTGCCTACTATCACGTAAATACTTTGCGAAGTCCATTTGTCTGTGGTTACAATAACATTTCAGACCTCAAACCACTCATTTTTATTGGCTTAATATTCATCGTCAGACCAGGCTTCTGCATAGCCACCTTTCCTACCAGGCATCTTATGTCCAACAATGTTCGCCTCCACAGTCCGATAGAACCAGCGCCGACCAAGTACTTTCATCTTGTCCATGTAACGCAACACCAAGTCCATCAAAGTACACAACTGTGCAACATTCTTCAACTTATCGGCGTCATCAGGCTCACCAACTAACAGGGGCTCAGTCAAGTTAAGATTATGCATTTTAGCAGCACTCAAGATTGCCCCCAGTCTGACAAGCTTCTTTCTGTGGTCAGAGGCATTACTGACGTTCGCACACTCCTGACCTTTATCAATCTTACCAGTTTTTGTCGCAGCCGGCTTAGCGGTCTTGAACACAAGTGACACCCCATTCTTCGGAATTAAAAATCCATAGAGCTCACCAGTATTACCTGCATACACCTTATAGTCAAATATCTCTTCCTCCTTAATCAAATCCACGATAGAGGCCTTACAGGCAGTTCCATCGGCACCACAGATAAACTTCAGCATTCCATCACCAACATTTACATACATATACACGGAGTTTTTACCAAGGCGCTTGAACTGCATCGGCGACAATCCAACCCCAATCTCATACATATCAGGGTTCTCTTGTGCAGTACTATAGAAGGAGAATTGCTCAGCCGCCGTCATCTCCTCGTCAAACATAAACTCTAAAAGTATGGACTCTAAAAGTGCACCATCGACACGCCCACGTCGAGCGGCTGATGAAAACCAACGCACAGCATTCAGCCTATCCATTCTCCGTCCAACAATCTTCGCATCACGACCCGACTGTCCATCCAACCATGTCCTAATTGTATCAGGCACCATTGCATCACCGGTTAAAAGTGCCTTAGACCATTTACGCCAACTGTTATACACCTTCTTAATCGTAGAGACATCAATCGCCGACACCGCCGCCACCTCCTCCGCTTCAGCCACAGGGGCAATAGGCTCAGCAATAGCAGCAATCAATGCAGGTGAGTAGGCATCACGGCGCACAGGGAAGGCCGCCATTCGAACCGCCCTAGGTATACGTAAATCCCTGTAAATAAACGGCTGGAACATATAAATACCATTACGGTATATTATATAGCCTTCACGCCCATTGTTCATCACAATAAAGGACTTATTCCCAACAACAGTTCGTAAAAGCGAAATACGGGCAACTGACGGGTACGCAGCCAATAATGTATTAAGCTCCTCGGCATTAATTGTGGGATTTACCGAGAAGAGTCCACGTAATACACGGCGCATCTCTGACTCTAACCACCTTGAGGTATACTCATCATATGAGATTTCGCTTGCTCGTGTAACATCCACTTTTACAGAGGGCGAGCACGTGTATTCACAGTCGCCCATCCAGTCGCAGATTGCAGTGTAGGCCTTATCATTGATATCAACGCCGTCAACAACATGTCCTCTACTATCCCTAATTGTACGTGGTCGACGATTATTAATAACAATAGCATCGTGATTGAGATTACAGTCAATTGCATTCTCTTTAATTAACCTAGTAACAGCACCGACCTGTTTAGCCTTCGCCCATGCCATTCTATAGGTATATAGATCGGCAGTTTCACGTTTATCCTCAGTCGGCATGACAAGTGCATAAAGGTAGACTGTACAGTTACGCTCCTCAGGTGGTAACAAACAGTGACTGAATGTTCGAATACCACGACCAATAACCTGCTCCGTCTTACTTAAATGGTACCAGCCCTCCAATATATGAATCTCCCTGATAAATCGTAAATCCACACCTTCAGAGGCCACCTCGGATCCAATCACTACCTTAATCAGCTCACCACGAGCATTCGCCTCTGATCGTGCCGCATCAATCATATCCTTGTTTTTCGGAGACAGAGATACATCACCTGTTAAAAGTACGTATCTGGCCGGTGAAAACTCGTGGTCAGCCTCTCCATGGTTGTCCTCTCGAGCAACACATCTCGAGCATTGCCTGCCGCCAGCGCTCTGAATCCCATCGCCCAAAATTGGACGCCGACCATAAGGGGTGTAACCGTTGGCCTCGAGAGCGAGTGCAAGAGGAATTGCACCCATACTAACAAATCTACTGTAAACGAAGGCAACACCCTCACATTTCTTAACATTTCGTAATAAATATGCCAGCTTTGGTGCATATTCGGGCAAATAACCCTTAGAGTTCGCCAACCAGAGTGCACCATCTTCACGCTTCGCCTTATAGGTCACCTCACCACCGACCGTCTGTCTATAAAAATGTATTTTCAGTGCCTCGGCTGATGAGCGAGCCACAATATCCGTTACCGCTTCGTCCTCCTCGTTCCCCTCAAATTCGGGCACTATACATGTACCTGCCTGGATAATACGACCCATAATTGTAGCACTTATACCACCAGAACCCGGTGGTAACTCGCCTAGCAACTCTCGTTGCGCCTCTAAGGCTGCACCGCCAACAGGAATCGGTACAATAGGCAGATGCTCAATATATGAACTGTCCTTGATACGTGCACCACGTGGGTCACGCCTGGGATACTCCGTCAAAGTATTATCAGGGCGCAGACGTAGTGGAAAGGTGTCTGGATTCTCGCCACGCATATAACTGATGTAACGACGGCAACACCCAGCTAATAAACGTCGCCCACTCTCAGTCATGTCTCCAACAGGCGTAAAGACGTCACTCTCCGTCAATTGTGGCTTCTTCTCATTCAATAATATGAGATTGATAAGGAAGATAATCTCCCTGTAACTGTCGTACATTGGGGTAGCGGTCATGAGCACCAGTTTCATACCATCAACCGCCTGTAAAAGTTTACGCAGCCATTGGGTCAAACGTTTCCCCTCTGCCTCCGCATTCTTCTGCTCAACACCGGGTCCATCCGCCTCATCATCCATAACATTTTTCGCCAAATCACGCAAATTATGTGCCTCGTCAACAATTAAGAGTTTACCATTAAAGGTCTCCTCCAGCAATCTACGCTCCTCCTCCAACCTCTCCTCTGCAGATAGATCCTCGGGGATTCCCGCCAACAGTTTCTTAATAACATTGGCAAACTCACCATAACCCTGAATGTCGTAGCGCCGATTGATTGCCCGTTTCACCTTATTCACAATCTTTTTCGGGTCACGCTCATACAACGTATTAGTCAATTCCAAATAGAGATTTCCAGTACATTGACTACAGTTATTGGGCTCATTTCCAGTACCAATCACGAGCTTACTTTTATCGAAGATGTTACGCTTGAAGCCAGACTGAATGGTGGGTGGCGCCAAGATAATCACCTGTTTTTTCGGATAGAAATGCAGCCACTGCTCTGCAATCTGTACAGCCGAGCAGGTTTTACCAACACCAACGCCGTGATACAATAGCGCAGACTTATACGGAGTCTGTGGGCTAAGGAGATTAGCCACAAAACGCTGAATCGCCGATAACTGAAACCCGTCGTCACTAGGTACACAGGGGTCGCCACCCTCGGCATCAGGGTTAACGGAGGCTTGATAACATTCGGCGAACTCACGGCGCTCCAACAACTTCTTGATAAAGTTTGGGTCATCGTAGATATCGGGATAGGCGCCAGAGGTTGATTCCCATGCAGCCTCATTGTCATCGGGGAAAATCCCTTTAGCTCGCATAGCGTCGATCAACTGCTCTCTTGCGGCGAAGTCGGTCTCCGTCTTCCATAACTCTAATAGGTCGGCCGTGGTCGCCCCATCAAGAGGTGCAGCTGCCTTCCGCCGTCTCCTAACTTTAATGGGTTGCGGTTCCATTCTATCTTTTTCATCTTTTTATTAGTCGACTAATAACGCCGACCAACTTCAAACATGACTGTTAAAAAACCGGCTATAGGAAAATGGACAGAAGTTACGGAAGATGCTAATAGCCCGTAAAAGTATCTCCCGCTTCTCCACATTTTCAGGCCGTATCAGTCTTATTGCCTCATCAACCGGCACCCACCTTATAGAACGAATCTCACGTACCATCAAGGGATTACTGTTATTCAATCTAACCTCACAATGACCATTTGCCATCGCCAGAAAATATTTATGACAGTAATACACCTTATTGTCGCCATAGAAGGTCTCGGACAGTGGGTCAACATTCTCAAAGATGTTAAGCTGATGCTTGTGCAAACCGGTCTCCTCTTCGGTCTCCCGAATAGCACACTTCAAGTCATCCTCATACCGGTTTCGCCGACCTTTAGGAAACCCCCATTCAGGCTCATCCCATAATGGTGTTGACCGTTCAATCAACTCCTCTAATAGTGATTTATGGCCGGAGCCTGGTGTGTTCTTCAACTCATTGAACTTTATCTGTGATTGTTCAAAATCGTTGCGATAGTTCTTGGGATTTGGACTCCCCCAAACATGCTGCCACAGCTCATGAAACTCACTTCTCAGAATCAGCTGCTGCTCCTCACGAGTAATATTAGAGAATATCTGTTCCAGATATTCCGTATCCTTAATATTATATTTACCTCGAACAAACTCCACAAATCGGAGAGAGTCTTTGCGCTGTACCATTAGAATCTGTAGAGTCCCGCCCTGCTCAGTACCATTAAGAGTATTGGTCGTGTTACAGAGATTGGATGCGAGAGACCATTCAGGGTTTGTAAAACGAAACACCAACATACCGTAACTCAGTACTGGGGCAAGACAGTGCCGATATGCATGTCCATTTTGGCCACAGTTGGTACACGGTATCTGGCTCTGAATCTGTGTAGAAAACGAGGGTTTTGAAATAATATTCTTATACATAACTTATCATATAAGAAGCGTTATTTGCTTAGGTTGGCTTATCTTTTTTTTAATGACGAGACATATGTCCAACCCTCTCTGCATCTCTTACCCTGATACAGCTTGGGTACATCAATCTCTAATGCCCTAATTGTATCTATGACAATAGGATGGAGATAATCATCCAATTCTTTGGGATTGATTTTACCTGTTTTTCCAATTATTTTGCGCACAGTGATGGGCTCATCCGCCCGATAAGGTTTATCTGGCTGAATAACAGTTATTCTATTATCAATTAAATCACGATAAAACCGTGTGCTTGTAATGGGTGGATAGAACTGTTCTTTAGGGTTATTTGCGGCCAATGCATCACGGATTTTGGTACCAATTGTGAGGATATCGTCCCGTTTTTCTGGCCATACAAAGAAACTGTAGTTGCTGATAATATATTGACTATCCTCGGTTTCACGTCGCATCCAAGACAGAATAGTCCCTAAAGGTTTTGCAATATAGATGTTACGAGCCTGACCACGTTGTAAAGTAATGGCCTCTATACTATCTTTAGTTTCAACTTCAGAAAATGAGGTGATTTCATTATCTGATAATGTGTATTCTATTCTACTAAAATCCTGTCCTGCAAGTGCGGCCTCATATATAACAGCCCGTAAGAAAGACTGATTGATAATCCAGCGACTTTCGTTTGTTATGCATTCTTGTGAAACGGCTGGCGGCACATCTTTACCATAACCCGAGCTCGGCACCATACAGACAAGAGATTTTGCACCTTTAGGGGTTAACTCTAACACCTTTTTACCAATATCAACCATACTAAAAACTCTTGATTTTGTCGGAGGCGAATACTGTGCACCAGCCCACACAATTATTTCATAGGTATTCCTATTCATACTCTAATTACTATGGTGTAGATTTTTCCGAAATATTTTTATAAGAAGAGAAACAGATATGAGATTTCCGCCAGCTGTATGGGGCCCGGTTTTCTGGCTGACGATTCATATAACCGCACTTGGATATCCCGAGAAACCCTCTTATGCGCAGAAACGTGCTGCAAAAGAGTATTTTGAGGGGCTCCAGTTTCTGTTGCCATGCCCACAGTGCCGTGAGCATTACAGAGAACATTTGCAGAAAAACCCTATTAGTCCCGCACTAGATAATCGTCGTGACCTCTTTGCCTGGACTGTTAAGGTGCATAATTCAGTGAATAAGATGCTCGGCAAACCCGAGACTACGGAGTCCCAGGCCTTAGAGTATTTCAGCCGGCTTGGGGCTCGTGGAAAAAGCCCTATTTTGAGGGCACAAGATTTCAGCGAAATAGATATGGCATCATTTGCTAAGGGGTTTTCAGCAGCGGCGGCAATTTGTGGAGTTGCCGGCGCCATTTTATGGTATATGCGCAACAAGCATGATTAAATGTCGCCCAGACCGTTAGAATGAGCTTTGCAAGAAATACACAGGCAGCCATGAAGGCAGCGGGAGTCTCAACCTCCTTTTCACTACCGAAGCTTAGTAGTTATAATACACCCTTTGCAGCTGAGGAGGGACTGAACTTTAAACGTATTGGTATGGGGGTAATCGCAGTGGTTGTCGTCACCCTACTTGTCCTTGTTGTAATACATTATACTGTAACCCCAATATTTAAAATTAAGAAAGATGGTACTGGTATTATACCAGTCCCCGGCATGACAGCGGATGATGGTAAAATCTATTGGGAGAACACTCCAATGCATGGTGTATTGGAGGAGAAGGCGACGATTTTAGAGCGAGCTACCGGTTACACTGTGCAAATGGATATATACTTTGATGATATAAATCAAGACAGGGATCCTAAAATCCCTCGTCCTCTATTTTTAAGGTATAATCCAGCTGGTGTTGTACGTCAGCCGGTTGATTTTTCCCTTGGTATATTCTTGGCACCAGACATTAATGACATTCATGTAATTGTCAAAACATCTGCGAAAGACTCGCAGATTATTGTTATGAAAAATATACCAGCAAAGGTGCCAATCCGAATTGGTGTAACGGTTGGAGACAACTACTTTGAGGCATATCGTGATGGTGAGCTGGTCTCTTCACGTACATTCTCAGCAATTCGTGCAGGGTCTATTGGTCGTCTGTGGGGTAGTCCCGGTACCCCAATACCTGACGCTGTTGTTGATGTAACTGAGAAGCTTAAGGAGGATGCCAAAAAACGTGATGCCGTCTCTAATATGAAGGATGTATTTAAGACCGTCACTGAAGACCTAGCGCAATGTAATCAAACCTCGGGCTCAGGTACATTTGGTGCATTGATGAATCTGCATATCTGGAATCGTGTAATCTCACCTGGCGAAATGAAGAATGCGACACCATCAAGACCTGATGCATCAGTGTTTACACCCAAGAAAAAGACCAATCTATTGTCATTTATTGCATAATTATTTGCATGGTGAAACCGAATATTAAATAGAGATGGATTGGACTACAATTATTCTAATATTAGCAGCGGTAATAGTTATATCATTCCTAATATTTAACTATGTATATAAGCCGTGGTCAGTGAGTATGACCTTATTAAATCAGGGACCAGTACTATTAAAGGATACCACAACCTTTGATAAGTTTATTCCTGCATTGCTTAATACAGATAACTACACATTTGCATTCTACATATTCCCTATTGGTGGCGACAAAACCATAAAACGAAGTGACAACCCCTTTAAAAATCCTCCGGTCTTTGGTTGGGACTCTGTTTTCCTATTTACACAGGAATCTAATGGTAGAACCTACCTGTCTGTAAATACAATTAATAATAATGCAACAGACTACGCCAAATATATCAAGATATTGTGCCCTCCTCTGCCGTCCCAGAAATGGACGTATGTTGGTATAGTGATTGAGGGGCGGCGCTTCTCAGTACTTTATAATGGTCGTATTGTGGCTTCACAGGTGATTGGAAATATGCCGAGAATCAACAAGTCTGGTACCCTATTTGCGGGTAATAAGATTGATGATAACCAGGGGCAGTTGGCATATGTATCGTATAACGACCGTGCCATGGGCTCCGATGAACTTATGATTGAATATGCAAGTACCTCTAATACACGTGGTGAACCCTATCTAAGTGCATCGATATTAGACATGTTCGGATGTCCGGCAGGGGTCTTTTGTAATACACCAACAACACCGCCGAAGCAAGGTAATTTAGCCTGGAGCACACCATTTGCATAAATAATAAGTATAGTTAAAACATAGAAGAATGAACGCATATTCTGCCCCGGCAACTGGTGCTACTGGTTCCATGATTTTTAAGGTTGTTTTCATTGTTGCAGGTGCTGCTGCAATATATGCAACATACAAGTATCTCTTTGTTTCCGAACTGCGGAAAACTGTTGTAATACAGGACATTTATAGTGCCAAGACCGACCCTACAAAGCCTATTACAACTGATGTGAGCAAGCTGCCTCCTCTCTATGAGGGAGGCGAGTATTCCGTCAGTTTCTGGTTGTATGTCAATGACTGGAACTATAAGACGGGTGTGAACAAGGAGGTGATTTCTCTGGGTAATCGCTCTAGTGCCGATGGTCAGATCACTCTTGGTGCCTACTTAGATGCGGTTGAGAACACCCTGCACGTTCGTGTCAACTCCGCTAACTGTGGCGGTGCCTCCACGAATGCAACTATGTCGTCTGGTCCTGCACCCTCTGGCGCCAAGGCCTGTATGACTTGGGGCAACTACCAGCAGCTGTTCTCTGGTATGGCGGCGGCTGTCGGCCCCGACACCTACCTGGATTGTGCTGTCACCCCTATCTTGTTCCAGCGCTGGACACATGTCGCCATCACCCTTAATAGTCGTACGGTTGACACCTACGTGGACGGTAAGTTGGCTCGCTCATGTGTACTTGATGGTATCTATAAGGTGGACGCCAACGGCAAGGCACGTACCCTTGATTTCGCCGGCAGCGGTGGTTACGGTGGTTTCTGCTCTGGTGTAGCCGCATATGACTATGCCCTCAACCCTGAGCAGGTTTACCGCAGCTACATGAAGGGTCCTCTTGGTGAGGTGAGCTTAATGGACTACCTCAAGTCTTTCTTTGACCCTCAGTCAATCGGTACATTAGATTACCCTAAGATGAATTAAATATAGTATTGTCAATAATGTCTAAAATGATTGTAATTATACAATGATTTTTTGACAGAAAATTAGGTAACAGTAACAGAATGAACGCCGCAATAACTACGAATACATCCGGCAGTGGAGGATTCCTTGTTGGTAAGGGATTTTTACCTGAAATGGTGCTCGCCCTGGTAATTTTGCTGATTCTACATATTCTATTCTTTGCCGCCGAAATGTTGTACCGGCAATACAAGGCATATGATAAGTCTGTTGTTGAGCTATTACCATTAACATACAGTGCTGAGAATAGGTCATATATTGTAAGTCAGAACCCCTTTGATCAGGATGGTAATCCGGTTTCGTTGTCTGATAATGAGCGGTCTGGTATGGAGTTCTCCTACCATTTCCTGATTTATGTAAACCCTAGTACCTTCAAGTCTGACCCAACCCCTGGTCTCCAGCATGTGTTCCATAAGGGTTATGGGCGCCAGTATCCCTTGCTCGGCCCCGGTGTCTATCTCAAGTCCGACACCAATACTATGCGTGTTTACATGAATGCGGTTGACAACTGGAACAAGTATGTGGAGGTGGAGAACTTCCCTGTGCAGAAGTGGGTGGCCGTTGCCGTTGTTATGCGTGAGAACGCCCTTGAGGTGTTTGTCAATGGTGACTTGAAGAGTCGTATGAACTTCAGAGGCAGCACCCCTTACCAAAACTATCAGAACATCTATGCATTCAGTCAGCGTACATTAACGTTTGCGGGTGATGATATGACTGGTAATAACAAGATCTGTTCTCTTGATGGTCAGACACACCGTGTTATTGGCACATTTACTGGTATGCTTTCAAGACTCCGTTATTTCAACTATGCATTGAGCTACACCGAGATTGCCTCGCTCATGAAACAGGGACCCAATCCTAAGATGGCCGAGTCTGGTGCTGAGATGCCCCCCTACTTTGTTGATACATGGTGGACAACCTCATACAGCAGTTAAATATAGTGATATATACGCTATGTCAATTAAATACTCTAATTGTTAACTCGCAGATAACAATTAGAGATCTTACTTAAGTGTTACGAAAGTAGATAAGTAATGCCCGGCGGTGGTCTATTTACATTGGTTAGTCAAGGTGCCCAGAACACGCTTCTGAGCGGTAATCCAGACTTCACCTACTTTTATAAGGAGTTCAGGAAGTATTCGCATTTTTCGGAGGAAAATGTTACAACCACATTTGATGGTAGCAATGAGCTGTCGTTTGACCAGCCAATACAGATACGTGTAAAGGTACAGCGTGTCGCCGACTTAGTCCGTGACATGATATTCACATTTACGTTGCCCGACATCTACTCAAAATATTTCCCGCCCGATAACAATCGATCTGCTCAATACAATTTTGCGTGGATTAACTACATTGGCTGTCATATTATTCAGAATGTGGCTTTAATTGTCGGTGGTCAGAAGATCCAGGAGTTTGATGGTACGTACATACTATCCCGTGCATTTGCTGATTATGATACTGATCGTCTTGCAAAATGGAAGACGCTGGTTGGTGAGGTGAACGAACTTGTCAATCCTGCTAAAGGTATTTATGGTGGTGGGTCTGAATCTGTCGGTTATCCTACAGTCTACATTAATAACACTGTGCAAACACAGGTTAATCGGCCAAGTATTTTTGGTCGAGACATCTATGTCCCACTCCCCTTCTTTTGCAATGAAAGTACCTATCAGGCTCTGCCGCTTATTGGGTTGCAATATCACGATGTTGAAATACAGATTCAGTTACGACCTATTATTGATTTGTATACATTCCTAGACCCTAATGGTTATAGATGTCGTTATGGTTATAGACAGATTGCCCCTGCCGAGGAGCTACAGCAGAATCTACCTACATATGGTGCTTACCAGGATCCATTGGGTGAATTGAGATACTTCCTTACTGATATTAATACTACTGTTCCGGCGCTTAACAGTTGGCCATTAAACCCTCGTCTTCAATCAACCTATGTATATTTAACAGAGAGTGAACGCCAGACTTTTGCTGCGACCCCTCTCAGTTATATGTTGTATCAGATGACTCGCTACAATTTCCCCGCAGTTATCAATCGTGAATACCTACAGTTAGAGACGCATAATCCGATTAATAGGCTCTTAATTGTACCTCGGCGGAGTGACTACATTAACAGAAATGCATATAGCACTTGGACAAACTGGTGGAACGACCCTTATCCCCCACATATACCGACCCCAAATCTTCCAGTCTGGGCGAACACCTTTTATGCAACAGGGTTGTTAGTTCCACAAGGTCAGCGTGAGATTATAAGGAATGTAAGGGTTCTTGGGGATGGTAATGAACTGCAGGAGCAGAAAACCGGTTTCTATTTTGAGCGCTTTACGCCATATAGATATGCAACTGGTATTGGAGAACCCGGCTTACTTGTTTATCCATTTGCATTGACATCGCCGACTATTCAGCCGGCTGGTTCAATTAATGCAAGTCGTGTTCGACTGTTTGAGGTTGATGTAGACCCTTGGCCTCTACCTTTTGGTACCAACTACATTTATGATATTACTATTTATGTGGAATCAATTAACTGGTTCTTGATTAGCAGTGGTATGGGTGGGCTAAAATATGCTCTCTAAAAAATCTGCCGCTGGTTAGGATGTCATCAGTAAGTGAATTAGGCTCAATGGCCGTGAATAAACTTAGATACAAATTATTCAAGGCTGCTTATGATCCCGATGCTGAAAAATATGCAGGGACTTCTAAACCCACTGTTAAGAATGAAGAAGACAAACCCAAGGAAAAAGGGATTTTACAGCGTATTTGGCCATTCAACAAGACGGAGAAATATGCAGATTCTAATACAGCACCCAAAGCTGAGGATGGTGAGCGTGAATTACCGACAGAGCCGTCGCCACCGAACGATCCTGCTAGTACATTTACAGCCTCTTTCCTCTCCACATTTTTCTCATTTTTGGGGATAGTGCTTGTTTTCTTTATTTGTACCACTGCTGGGTCAATTGCTGCAAATGATGCAATTGGTAGAGCACGAGCAGTACGCTTAGTGTACTTTATTTATGGTTCAATCCCATTTTTCTCGCCATTTGTTTTAATCTATTACATGATACGCTACTTCTTCCTAAAAACCTATCCTGTTTGGTATAACTATTTACCACTTACAAGTCACACATCAAAGTATGGACTTGTCAATGTTTTATTAAAACCCTTCTTCTATCTACCCGATGCTAACACTCAGTACATGCATCAGAAGTTTGTTGATGCATCTAAACCGTTTGTCTGGTCTGGTGGCAGCAGCGATGAAGGCGCAACAGGAGGAACAGGCGCAACTGGTGCTACAGGGGCTACTGCTGATAGCGGAGCAACTAGCTCTAACAGTAGCGCTACTGCAGCCGCTAATAATAAGGTCACTCGAGTCAAGGGAACAGAGGAGGAACCTGATACACCCCCTTCAGGTGTTACCGCTGATAATCACTCCTCTAATACAATTATACGGGCTCTTAATAATAAACAAGTTGTACAACAAACCAGAGCAACAGTTGTAACAAAGGGCAACAATAACGGTGGTAATGATGAGAACAATAATGGGGGTAATGAGGGCAATAATAATGGGGGCAATGAGGGTAACAATAATGGGGGTAATGAAGGCAATAATAAGCCTGTTCAAAATCCTGAAGTGAAGCCTGAAGCGAAGCCTGAAGTGAAGCCTGAAGTGAAGCCTGAAGCGAAGCCTGA
>JACCDO012405248.1_pt1 | contig 13545 bp, 14 predicted proteins | sample 7446101 | NCBI WGS metagenome assembly JACCDO01 (sample SAMN15323440, study PRJNA562643) | freshwater metagenome | isolation source: river surface water | place: USA:Blue River Watershed | collected 2017-08-16
ACTGCGCATACCGCGCAGCAGACAAAAGGCTCACAATCGTGAGCCTTTTTCTTTTCAAGTCAGGAGAACAATCATGATCAAAGTCGGAGACACCTTGCCTGCCGTGACACTCACCGAATACGTTGAGGTCGAAGGCAATGGCTGCAGCATTGGCCCCAACCCTGTTGAAGTTGCCAAAGCCTGTGCGGGCAAAACGATTGCACTGTTTGCCTTGCCCGGCGCCTTCACGCCGACTTGTTCGGCCAAGCATGTGCCTGGCTATGTCGAGCACTTCAATGATTTCAAAGCTGCAGGCGTCGATGAAATTTGGTGCCTGAGCGTCAACGATGCCTTCGTGATGAATGCATGGGCGCATGACCAGAAAACCCAAGGCAAAGTGCGCATGCTGGCCGACGGGTCTGCAGACTTTGCCAAAGCCGTGGGCCTCACCTTGGACTTGACCGCACGCGGCATGGGTTTGCGCTCCAACCGTTACTCCATGCTGGTCAAAAACGGCAAAGTGGTCACGCTCAATGTGGAAGGCCCCGGCAAGTTCGAGGTGAGCGATGCCCAAACCATGCTGGCTCAAGCCAAGGCTTGATCACGCACAGAGCCGGTGCTGAACAAGTGTGGATCCTGCGCAGAATCAGACTTCTGCGTACGGGTCAATCCGGCCGCAAAGCGCAAGTACTCATAAACTCACTTTGAGGTAATGAGCGCCAGGAATGGGGTTGTGATAGTAGGGTGGAATGCTTTCAAATCCCAATTCCATGTAGAGCGCACGCGCGGCCTCCATGTCCGACAAGGTGTCCAGCAAGACCGTGTGATAACCCAGCTGTCGCGCTGAATCAAGAATGGACTCAGCCAGCTTACGCCCTAGTCCAAAGCGCCTGAACGCGGGACGCACATAGAGCCGTTTCATCTCAGACGCATTGAGGTAATCGGTATCGGGCAATGCCCGCAGGGCACAACATCCTGCCCAGGCTTCATCGACCTTGGCCAATAAAAGCGTTCCATTGGGCGGCCCGTACACCTGTTTGAGATCAACCAATTCTGTTTCCAAGTCCTGAAAACACAGATCGACGTCCAGTGAGCCTGTGTATTCAACAATCAGGTCCTTCGCTGCCTCCCAGTCGTCAGCGTTTTGGGCCTGAATCAGCTGGATCTCGGGTGTGTTCACGGTAGTGCCTTCACTCATTGAGACAGGGGCAGCAAGATCGCAAACGTCAACCCCACGCACGCTGCCCACAACACCAGAGCAAAAAAGCGGCGCCCCAAGCTATCGCGACTCTCAGGGAAATCGCTGGGCAACTCTGCGTTGCCATGCCACATTGCAGGCAACAAACGATGACCTTTGCGCTTGTGCCAAACAATGGCCAGCAAGTGCAGCACCACCCAGACCATGAGCAACAACTTGCCCAGCGACTTGTGCCACTGCGTGGCTTTTTCTGCGGACTCGAGGCTGACCAGTGCATTGAGCGGGCCGTTGAAGGCGATGTCATCGGTGGCCATCATGCCCGTGGCGAGTTGCAGCCCCAGTAAAAAAAACACCGCCAAGATGGACAAAGCACCCAAGGGGTTGTGACCTGGGCGGCGCTCACCTCGAAAGTGAGCGATGAGACGGGAAGGGGTGGGGAAAAAACTCGTGAAGCGCGACCAATAGCCGCCCACCAGCCCCCACACGATTCGAAACACCAGCGTGCCAATCATGGCGTAGCCCAAACGGGCATGCCAACCCAGGGCATCACCACCAACATTGCCCGTGATGATCATGCCGACCATCAACAGCACCAAAACCCAATGAAAGAGACGAGTGGGCAAATCCCAAAGCCGACGAATAGCAAAAGAAGAAGAGCTCATGAACGAAAGGGCGCAACAAAATGGGGAAATTAACACAATTATGGGCAGCTTCTATGATGAGGATCAGTTGTTCAGTTATTAAAGGAAGCTCATGAAAAAGCTGTCGTTCCTTCGCAAAGCCACTTTGCTCACCGTCATCACTTTGTCAGCAGCCAGTGTTGGCGCCATCACGGTTGCAGACAAAGATGCCATCAAATTCCGCCAAAGTGCTTTTTTCCTCATCAGCAATGTTTTTGGTGAGATCAACGGCATGGCCCAAGGCCGAATCCCCATGAACGAAGCGGTCCTCAAAGACAGAGCCGCTTTGCTCAATTCATTGGTGAATCTGCCTTTCCACGCTTTCCCTGAGGGTTCAGACAAAGGTCAAACCAAGGCCAAACCTGAAATCTGGATGGAAGGCGAGAAGTTCAAGAAAGCAACCAGCGATGCCCAAGCGGCCGTTGCCAAGCTCAACACTGCAGTGGCTGCAGGACAGACCAAAGACCTCAAGGCCTTGGCCGGTGATGTGGGCAAAGCTTGCAAGGGCTGTCACGACCAATTCAGGCAGTGAGCACGCTTGCCGTGAACGCCGTCCTTAAAAGGTTCTAGTCGATCACGGCCTGTTTGCGCAAGTCAGCGATTTGCGCTTCGCTCCAGCCCAACCACTCGCGCAAGACCTCGTTGGTGTGCTCGCCCAACATGGGTGGCGCACGCCGCGTGCTCACTGGCGTTTCGCTCATCTTGATGGGGCTTGCCACCAACTGCAGCGACTTGCCGATGGGGTGGTCCAGCGTTTCAACCATGCCTCGAGCCTGTACCTGAGGATCGACAAACACTTCGCTGAGTTGGTTGATGGGTGCCCCCGGCACTTGCTGGCGTTCAAAGTCGGCCAGCCAGTCGGCTTTGTTGCGGGTTAAAAAAACCTCACTCAACAGAGGCACCAGCACTTGGCGGTGACGGACGCGATCGGGGTTTTTCTTAAATCGCGGGTCAATCGCCCATTCGGGGTGGCCGATGATGTCGCACAGCTTGGCAAATTGTCCATCGTTGCCCACCGCCACAATCATGTGATCGCGCTCGCCATTGGACTTGGGCGCAGTTTCAAACACTTGGTAGGGAACGATGTTCACATGGGCGTTGCCCATGCGCCCCGGCACCTTGCCACTGAACTGCCCATCGACCAGGTAATTGGCACCCAGATTGGCCAGCATGGCCACTTGCGTGTCCAGCAAAGCCATGTCCACATGCTGACCAAGCCCCGTGGCCTCGGCGTGTCGCAAGGCGGCCAAAATGCCGACGGTGGCGTACATGCCCGTGAAAAGATCCGCGACGGCAACCCCCACTTTTTGCGGGCCGCCACCGAGGTCGTCGCGCTCGCCGGTGACGCTCATCAATCCCCCCAGGCCTTGAACCGCATAGTCGTAGCCTGCGCGCTCGCGGTATGGCCCGGTTTGTCCATAGCCCGTGATGCTGCAGTAGACCAAACGGGGGTTGATGCTGCGAAGCGAGGCGAAATCCAGGCCGTAACGCGCCATGTCGCCGACTTTGTAGTTTTCAATCAGCACATCGGCCTGACGCGCCAGCTCACGCACCATGGCCTGCCCCGATGGGTGCGACAAGTCGCAAGTGATGGAGCGTTTGTTGCGGTTCGCACCCAAGTAGTAGGCTGCTTCGCGGGTGTCTTGCCCCTCAGGGGTTTGCAAAAAGGGAGGGCCCCAGCCGCGGGTGTCGTCACCGCTTTTGCAGCGCTCGACTTTCACCACATCAGCGCCCAGATCGGCAAGGGTTTGACCGCACCAAGGGCCAGCCAACACACGTGACAAATCGAGGACCTTGACCCCATTCAATGACATCATCATTGGGGCATTCTGCCTCAACCGATAATGAAAACATGTCTATGGTGAACGATGGACCCTTGAAGGTCTGGTTTTCGCTGGCCTGTTTGGTTGCAGGGCTTGTCGCCTGTTCGCCAGCCCTCAACTGGCGCACGGTCCAACCGGTTGAGGGCCTGGAATTGCTTTTGCCTTGCAAACCCAGTCAGCGCCAAGAGCAGGTGCAGCTTGGCATGCAAGCCACACAGCTGAGCATGTTGGGTTGTCGGGCCCAAAACATGGACTTCACCCACAGCGTGATGACCTTGCCCAGCGGCATGAGCGCCGATGAATTGATCTCACAGTGGCAACGCGCAAGCCTCAACCCACTGGGCTCACTCCAAAGCCAGGCCCTTCAACCGCAAACCCTGAAGGGCCTCGCCCAGCCCGCAGTGTCATTGCGCGTCAAGACCTCGGCGGGTTTGCAAGCCCATATGCTGTGGTGGCACCAAGGCCAGCAGGTTCACCAATTGGCGGTCTATGGCCCAGCTCAAGACCAACGGTTTGACGAATCCGTCGATGCCTTTGTCGCCAGCGTCAAACACAAATCCTGAAGCACTGACTCCCATGAACCAGACCTTAAGCACCCAACATGCCATTCGCGTTTTCTTGACGCTGGCGCTCGCCTACTTTCTGTCCACCCTCATGCGGACCATCACTGCAACGCTGTCGCCGGTGTTGGTTCAAGCGTTCACCTTGTCTGCGAGTGACTTGGGCCTTTTGGCTGGCGGCTACTTCATGGGCTTTGCATTCACGCAATTGCCCATGGGGCGTGCTCTTGATCAGCACGGACCGCGCAAAGTTCAACTGCTTTTTCTCACCATGGCTGTGGCAGGCTGCTTGCTTTTTGCTGTGGCCGAACACTTTGTTGTGTTGTTGCTGGCACGAGTGATGGTGGGCGTTGGCGTGAGCGCATGCCTCATGGCGCCGCTCACTGGTTATCGCCGCTGGCTGAGCGTGGGTGCTCAATTGCGCGCCAACAGCTGGATGCTGATGACTGGTTCACTGGGCATGTTGGCTTCAACCTTGCCAGTTCAATGGCTGTTGCCCCAAGTGGGCTGGCGCCCCATTCTGGTGGGCATGGCGGGCTTGTTTGTGGTGGCCATGCTGCTCATCCGCCTGCAAGTCCCCGAATGGCAAGCGCAAGAGCCCGCCACCTCATCAGAGGGCGTGTGGGCCTCGTACAAACCAGTTTGGCGCAATCACACCTTCATTCGCCTCACACCGATTGGCTTTTTTTGCTATGGCGGATTGCTGGCCATGCAAACCCTTTGGGCCTCGCCGTGGATGATCCATGTGGGCGCTGCCAGTCCCCAGGATGCGGCCTATGGTCTTTTCATCATCAACTTGGCCATGCTGTGTACTTTCTGGTCTTGGGGCTTGGTCAACCCTTGGCTTTCCAAAAAAGGCCTAGATGCCCAACGCTTGCTGGCCTGGGGCATTCCTTTGAACTTGCTGGCAACCTTGCAATTGGTGATTTCTGGGACAGACACCACAGTCTGGTCTTGGGTCGCTTTTTGCATGAGCTGTTCAGTGGTTTCTGTGGCGCAACCCGCGGTGGGCATGGCCTTTGATTCGTGGCTCGCAGGACGAGCCCTCTCGGCCTATAACCTGGTGATCTTTCTGGGCGTCTTTGTGATCCAGTGGGGTTATGGCCTCATGGTCGATGCCTTGCAATCCCAAGGCATTGGCAAGGTTGACGCTTACCGTTGGGCGCTGGCCATCTTCTTGGTGGCTTGCACCGCCTCCTACCTGCATTTCCTCTGGTATGGGCGTGATAATTCAGCCGAAACCAGCCCCACACCATGACCACACGCATTTTGCTGATTGCCCATGCCCCCCTGGCCCAAGCCCTCAAGGCTTGCGCCATGCATGTGTTTCCGGAGTGTGACAGCGATGTGGTGGCGGTCGATGTTCAAGCCGATGCCAGCACCGACATCACCCGTGCGGCCATCGATGCGGTCATGGCCGAGCACCCTCAATCCAATTGGCTGATGCTGACCGATGTATTGGGTGCGACGCCCTCCAATGTGGCGCAGCAACTCATCGATGCCGATCGCGTGCAAATGATTGCTGGTGTCAATTTGCCCATGCTGTTGCGCACAGTGTGCTATCGCCAGGAACCCTTGGCGCAGCTCGTGCAGCGCGCTCTTGCAGGTGGCGCTCAAGGCGTGCTGCAAGTCACCCAACCCCTTCATCACCACTGATGCCATGATTCAGCAAAACGTAGCCATCATCAACAAATTGGGTCTTCATGCCAGGGCCTCAGCCAAGCTCACCAAGCTGGCGGGCAGCTTTCCCTGCCAGGTCTGGGTGGCCAAAGGCGACAGGCGGGTCAATGCCAAAAGCATCATGGGCGTGATGATGCTGGCCGCCGGCATAGGCAGCGAAGTCATCTTGGAAACCGATGGCGAACAAGAAGCTGAGGCCATGCAGGCTTTGGTGGCCCTCATCAACGACAAATTTGGTGAAGGCGAATAAGCCATGAGCCTCACCATTCACGGCTTGGCAGTGGCCAGAGGCATCGCTATTGGGCGTGCAGTTTTGGTGGCCTCAAGCCGTGTCGATGTCGCTCACTATTTCATCGATCCCAGCCATGTCGACGCTGAAATTCAGCGCATCGCCAATGCGCGCGATGCGGTGGTGAGCGAATTGCAGCACCTCTTGCAACACATGCCCAAAGATGCCCCGCCTGAATTGGCGGCCATCCTCGAAGTTCACCTCATGTTGTTGGAAGACCAGACCTTGGCCGATGGCATCAAGCACTGGATTCGCGATCGCCTCTACAACGCCGAATGGGCACTGAGCACCCAATACGAAGTGGTGGCTCGACAGTTCGACGACATGGATGATGTGTATTTGCGTGAACGCAAAGGTGACCTCGAACAAGTGGTCGAACGCATCTTGCGCCAGATGAAGGGATTGCCCGATGCCACGCAATCGCATGGCCGAGCACCCACGGCCCAGACCGAAATGGTGGATCACAACGATGTGCCCCTGATCTTGGTTGCCCACGATTTGTCACCCGCCGACATGCTGACCTTCAAGCAAAGCGTGTTCGAAGGCTTTATCACCGATGTGGGAGGAAAAACCTCGCACACCGCCATCGTGGCGCGAAGTCTGGACATCCCAGCCGTGGTGGGCGCGCGCATGGCCAGTCAACTCATCAAGCAAGACGACTGGATCATTTTGGACGGCGATGCCGGTGTGGCCATCGTCGACCCTTCGCCCATCGTGCTTGAGGAATACGCCTTCAAGCAAAGGCAAACCACGCTGGACCGCGAACGGCTTACGCGCCTTCGCACAACTCCCAGCGTCACTTTGGATGGTGAGCGCATAGAGTTGCTGGCCAACATTGAACTCCCCGATGATGCCGATGCCGCACTGGCTGTGGGCGCGGTGGGCGTGGGCCTGTTTCGCAGCGAATTTCTGTTCATGGGTCGCGATCGCGATTTGCCCGACGAGGAAGAGCAATTCAAGGCGTATTGCCGAGCCATCGAAGGCATGAAGGGCTTGCCCGTCACCATCCGAACCATAGACATCGGTGCTGACAAACCCTTGGACCGCAGCACCAAAGAAGCCTCTTACCTGAATCCCGCTTTGGGCTTGCGTGCCATCCGCTGGAGCTTGTCTGATCCCGACATGTTCCTCACCCAGCTTAGAGCCATCCTGAGGGCCGCCACATATGGCCCAGTCAAGATCATGATTCCCATGCTGGCTCACTTGAGCGAGATTCGTCAAACCCTGCAACACCTCGACGAGGCGCGCCAACAGTTGCGCAGCAAGGGCATCAATCCCGGTCCGGTTCAGGTGGGGGCGATGATCGAAGTGCCGGCCGCCGCACTGATGCTCGACACCTTTTTGCGCCATTTCGATTTTTTGTCCTTGGGCACCAACGACCTCATCCAGTACACCCTGGCCATCGATCGTGCTGACGAAGAAGTGGCCCACCTCTACGACCCCATGCACCCGGCGGTGTTGCGCCTGATCGCCAGCACGATCGCTGCCGGGGCGGCCAGTGGCAAGGCCGTGAGCATTTGCGGGGAGATGGCGGGGGACCCGGTCTACACCAAGCTGTTGCTTGGCCTGGGCTTGCGGCAGTTTTCCATGCACCCCACTCAGGTGCTTCGCGTCAAGCAAGAGGTCTTGCGCGCTGACACGCGCAAGCTCATGGGCTGGGCGCGCTCGCTGCTGGCCAGCGATGAACCCAGCTTATCAATCGCTCAACCCTGAATCGCCCGCCAGACGCGCTCTGGCGTGAGCGGCATTTGCAGATGGGGTGCGGCCTGACCTCGGCCGTTTCTGGCCAATGCATCGGCCACGGCATTGACCACCGCAGGCGTTGCGCCAATCGTGCCAAGTTCGCCCACGCCTTTGACACCCAAGACATTGTTGGTGCTGGGCGTGCCCTCATCCATTTCGGTGACGAAGAAGCCTTGGGCCAAATCGGCGCGAGGCACGGCGTAGTCCATCAGGCTGCCTGTGAGCAGCTGCCCGCTTTGCGGATCGTAATGAATGGCTTCGCACAGGGCTTGTCCCATGCCTTGCACCGCACCACCATCGAGTTGCCCGCGAACAATCGTGGGGTTCACCACGCGCCCCACATCGTTCATGGAGGCATAGGCCGCCACGCTGACCACGCCAGTTTCTGGATCGATTTCAACTTCGCAGACGTGGCAACCATTCGGCCATGTGGGCCCTTTGGCGGCGGTTTTGCTGTCGACTTCGATGCGGCGCTGGGCTTGCTTGCTCGCCAACTCAGCGAGGCTGCGGCGCAAGTCTGTGCCTTTGACCACAAAGCTGCCTGCCTCATACGCCAAGTCGGATGCAGCCACTTCAAGATCGCTGGCGGCAAGCGCACGGGCCTTGTCCAAAGCTTCGCCTGCACCCACGCGAACGGCAGAGCCGCCAGTGAAAAGCGAACGGGACCCCGCACTGCCAAACCCATTGCCGCGATCGGTGTCGCCCAATACCACTTTGACCTGCGACAGTGGCACTTGAAATACATCCACCACCAATTGAGCAAGCGTGGTGGCAATGCCTTGGCCCATTTGGTTCACAGCAGAGAACACTTCAATCACGCCGGTATCGAGGATGCGCACATTGACGTTTTCTTCAAGCGCATTGCCACCTGTCCATTCAAGGAAAGTCGCAAGCCCCAAACCTCGCCATAAGCCCTTTTCGACCGAGGCTTTGGCACGCGACTCAAAGCCCGCCCAGTCGGCGAGCTGAAGGCCACCGTCCAGGATGCGCTCGAATGCGCCCACGTCGTAAACCTGACCCATGGGGTTTTTGTAGGGGAACTGATGGGGTTGAATCAGGTTTTTGCGGCGCAGGGTCACACGGTCCATGCCGATTTGACGCGCGGCCTCGTCCATCAGTCTTTCCATGATGTAGATGGCCTCAGGCCGACCAGCACCTCGGTAAGCCCCTGTGGTGGCGGTGTGGGTCATCACCGCTTGGAAATGGAAATCGATGAGCCCGATGTCGTAAATGCTGGTCTGCACCCAGGGTCCAATCAGACACTGAATGGCCACACCCGTCATGGTGGGGTAGGCACCCACGTTGGCCAGTCCATGGACCCGCAGGGCAAGGATTCGCCCTTGCGCATCAAGCGCGAGTTCGGCCAACGAGCGCACATCGCGGCCGTGTGCGCTGGTGAGGAACTCCTCGTTGCGATCGGCCACCCATTTCACGTTCGTGGCCAGGTGTTTGGCACACAGCGCCACCACGATGTCTTCGGGGTAGGCGCCGGTTTTCATGCCAAAGCCACCGCCCACATCGCCGACCACCACCTGAACCTGATCGGTGCCCATGCCCAACAGATCGCACACCATGGTGCGCATGCCCGTGGGCATTTGGGTGCTCATGCGGATGACCAATTTGTTCTGTTGCCATTGCGCAAGGACCGAGCGCGGCTCAATGCAAAACGCGGCCAACCTTTGGTTGTCGATGTCTAGGCTCACCACATGGGCCGCCGAGGCGAACGCCGACTTCACGGCGTCAACTGAGCCATACCGCGTTTCGCAAACGATGTTGTCGGGCCCTTGTGCAAGCAAAGGTGCATCGGGGGCAAGCGCAGCCGACGCCGTGGTCACCGCCGGCATGGGGTCGTAATCCACCATGACGGCTTCAGCGGCCAGACGAGCTTGCTCCAGCGTTTGAGCCACCACAGTGGCCACGGGCTCGCCCACATAGCGCACCCGCTCGTGCGCCAGAATTCGGCGCTGCGTGCTGTTCAAGGCCGAGCCATCGGCGCGAGTGAAGTTCATGGGGCCGGGCATGGGCTTGATGCCCTGTGCGTGCAACTGTGCACCGGTCACCACCCACTTGACGCCAGGCATCTGGCTTGCGGCGGCAGTGTCTACGCTCAGGATTTGGGCATGGGCATGTGGCGAGCGCACGAACACCACAGCGAGGGCGCTGACCTTGGCGTCGTCGGCGTAAAGCCCTTGGCCTTTGAGCAAGGCATCGTCTTCCATGCGGGCCACTGACTGGCCGCTGCCAAATCGCGTTTGCATATCGTTCATGTTGCTCATGCACTCCGTCTGTTGATCGAAAGAGTCTAGCGGGGTGCGCATGGGAATGTTGTCACGGGGATTTCGCATCGGTGACGCGGCGAACATTGAGGCAGAGGCCAGGCCTTAGGTCGTTATGCTTGACCCCTTGAGGAGACCCAGCATGAACCTGCGCAAAGATCACTTGGACGGCTTGGCCATTGGCTGCTTGTTGGGTTTGTCCCTGTTTTGGGGGTTTCAGCAAAGCCTGGTCCGCTGGACCATTCCCTTTGTTCCACCGGTCTTTCAGGTGTCTATCCGCTTTGCCTTGGCCTGCGTGTGCATCTTGCTGTGGTGTCGTCACAAAGGCATTGCCCTTTTTGAGCGCGATGGCAGCGGGCGGGCCGGCATTCTTGCGGGGTTGTTGTTTGCGCTGGAGTTCGGAACCCTTTACCCCGCGCTCAAGCTGGCCCCAGCGGCGCAGGTCACCGTGTTTTTGTACACCTCGCCTTTGTGGGTCGCATTGGTCGTGCCTTGGGTGGTTCAATCCGAACGGCTTAACCTGCGCCAATGGGCGGGGCTGATTTTGGCGTTCGCCGCCTTGGCCAATGCCTTGTGGAAAGACGTGGTGGGATCGGGCGACCTTTGGGGGCAAGGTCTTGGCAATGCCTTGGCCTTGATGGCTGGACTGAGCTGGGGCTTGACCACTGTGGTGATTCGGACCATGGGCCTGGTTCGCATTTCGCCCGAAAAAATCTTGTTTTATCAGGTGGGCACCAGTGCCTTGGTGCTGCCCTTTGTTTCTTTGGCGTTGGGTGAAACCTGGGTCTTGCCGACCGGCACCTTGGTGTGGGGTTCTTTGCTGATGCAAAGTTTGGGCGGTGCTTTTTTGTCTTACCTGATCTGGATGTGGATGCTGACGCGTTACCCCGCCACCTTGCTCAGTGCTTTTGTGTTCCTCACGCCCGTTTTCGCCGCCCTTTTGGGTGTGGGCTTGTTTGGCGAGACCTTGGGTTTTGCGCACGGCCTGGCCTTGGTGGGCGTGACCTTGGGCATTGTGTTGGTCAACTGGCCCAAACCGACTCGTGCGTGAAGATGGTTGCAAGGGGCAGGCGCTGCCCTTTGCGGTGATCGCTCACGCATTGCCATACCAGTGGGCTGCGGTGCAGGTCTTGGCTGGCCTCAACTTCTTCTGGCGTCATCCACACGGTGCGGACGATTCCATCATCGAGTCTGGCTTTGGCGTCAAAGGCGCCCAAGTCGCCAGCAAAAGCCAGCCGCAAATAGGTGATGTCGTCGTAGCCTTGCAGGGTCCGTGACAAGTAAACCCCGATCAGGGCTGTGGGCACAAATTCAAATGCCGTTTCTTCGCGGGCCTCGCGCACGCAGGCCTGAACCGGGGTTTCGCCCCGCTCCAAATGGCCGGCCGCATTGTTCAGGCGCAATCCAGCCGAGGTGCGCTCTTCCACCAGCAAATAGCGACCATCGCGTTCGATCACGGCGGCCACGGTGACATGAGGCTTCCAGCGTTTGGTCATGACAGGGTGTTCTTTTCGATCAGCAGCAATTCCTTGCCCATGATCTGTTCAAAGGCCTGGATGTGTTCTTCCATGATGGCCAGCATTTTCGCAGTGGGTTTGAGCTGTCTGGCTCGCCGGTCTCGCGAGCCCATGCTGGACTCCACATAACCCATTCGTTCGAACTCACGCAGTTTGAGGCGGATGGTGCGCTCGCTGAGTTGGGCATCGCAATGGATGTTTTTCAGCAAACGACCGCTAGGCGACGCTGAGCCGCCCATGGCGTGTTCCATCATTTTGAAATAGAGGTACCGCCCGCTGACGGTGTCCAAAGGGGGAACCGATTCGGCTTCCCATTGGTGCAACTGGGCCAAGCCACCCAGGATGGCTTGTCTGCGAATGGATTGCATTTCCATGTGTGTTCCTTTCAGTGAGGGCATTGATCACGACTAGCGAACAGGCAAATGCTACCGAGAAAAACTCAAAAATAGTAAAAAAATTTCAAATAATTAAGAAAAACGGGTTTTTACTAATGCTTTGAGGGGCTTATCCATAAGAAATGTCAGTCATCCGTTGCCATTTTTTCAAATTTTTCAGAATCCAGGCGGCCTCTACTTTGGCGCAACGCACGCAGAGTCAGAAGACGGTCAATCCCCCTTTACAGTTGGCCCCACCCCTTGAATCAGTTAGGGCGCTGAATGCATATCGGTTAAGCTAGGACTTAAGTAATTTGTCCGACCTCCTGGCCTACAAAGGGGGCGGTTTTGGCTTTCAAGGAGACGCACATGCGCATTGGTATCCCCGCAGAGACCCTGGCGGGCGAATCCCGGGTAGCGGCAACCCCGGAAACGGTCAAAAAATTGATCGCCCAGGGCCATGCCGTGGTCGTCGAACGAGGGGCGGGTGTGGCTGCAAGCGTCACCGACGCTGCCTACGAAGCCGCGGGTGCGTCCATCAGCGATGCCGCCGGTGCTTGGTCTTGTGGCTTGGTGCTCAAGGTTCGCGCACCGCAGGCCAACGAACTTGCTCTGGCCAAGTCGGGCAGCACCTTGGTGGGCATGCTCAACCCATTTGATGCTGAAGGCCTGCAACGCATGGCGCAGGCAGGCTTGACCAGTTTTGCCCTTGAGGCAGCGCCTCGCACCACGCGCGCGCAGAGCATGGATGTGCTGTCCAGCCAAGCCAACATCGCCGGCTACAAGGCCGTCATGATCGCTGCCGATCGCTACCAACGATTTTTTCCCATGCTGATGACAGCGGCTGGAACGGTCAAAGCCGCGCGCATCGTCATCTTGGGCGTGGGCGTTGCGGGTTTGCAAGCCATCGCCACGGCCAAGCGCATGGGTGCTGTGATTGAAGCCTCAGATGTGCGCCCCAGCGTCAAAGAGCAGGTCGAATCGCTGGGTGCCAAGTTCATTGACGTGCCTTACGAAACCGCTGAAGAGAAAGAAGCGGCAGAAGGCGTTGGCGGTTATGCCCGCCCCATGCCGCAAAGCTGGCTGGATCGCCAAAAGGCGGAAGTGGCCAAGCGCGTGGCCATGGCCGATGTGGTCATCACCACCGCCTTGATTCCCGGCCGTGCTGCTCCTGTCCTTGTCACCGAAGACATGGTCAAGTCCATGAAGCCCGGCTCGGTCATCATCGATCTGGCCGCCCCACAAGGCGGCAATTGCCCCCTGACCGAACCAGGCAAAACCATCAATGCGCACGGAGTGATCATCGTGGGCGAAACCAATTTGCCCTCTTTGGTGGCAGCCGATGCGTCTGCCTTGTATGCACGCAATGTGTTGGACTTCCTCAAGCTGGTCTTGCCCAAGGACGCCAACGAGGTGCAAGTCCCGC
>JACCDO010763559.1_pt1 | contig 13543 bp, 17 predicted proteins | sample 7446101 | NCBI WGS metagenome assembly JACCDO01 (sample SAMN15323440, study PRJNA562643) | freshwater metagenome | isolation source: river surface water | place: USA:Blue River Watershed | collected 2017-08-16
AATAAAATAATAAAATAATAAAATAAGTAAAAAAACAATAAAGAAAACAATAAAAAAAAATTTCTTCAAATTATATAAAGTAAATATATCAAATGAGAATAGTAATAATACTAATTTTATTGATCATAGTATTGATGTCATTATTTTATTTAGGTAATCAACAAAAAAAAGAAGGGTTTGCCTTAGCATCAAATTCACCTGATTCTTTAGAACAATTAACTACTTTATTACAACAAATATCAAGTAATATTAATTCTACATCTGAACAACAAGGTGCAAATCAAGAATTATTAACCCAATTAAATAATTTAAATTCTTCATTGCAAGTATTAATTAATCAAAATAAATTAAATGCTCCTACAGAAGACAATTCATCATTACCACTACCAGATGTAAATGTATTAAATGATGCTAAAATACAACAAATGAAACAAGATGATTCAATTAATGAACTACAACGTAGATTAGCCAATTTACAAAAAATTTATAATTCATATTTACAAAAAAAAACAGAAGAAACAATTAAATATGATAAAATACCAGTCTATTCATCATGTATTGTTTCAGAGGCAGATGGTAGATATACTTATCCTACAAATTCACCATAAATAAGTAATTAAGCAATATATTTTTTATTTTTTTCATATTTATTTCTCATTAAATAAAAAAAGAGATAAATAATGTCGGAAAAACAATTATTTTTAGTAATTGCGATTGTTTGTTTAATTGGATTCATTATTTTTAAATTATTTAATATTGAAGGGTTTACAGATCCAACAGAAACTGCTTCACCAGGATGTCCTACCCAATCTCCTAAAAATTGGTGGGAAACTGAACCTCCTAAACAAGTAGTTTCTTATATAACAGGTGTTAGATTTCCAGTGACTGCAATTCAACCAAATAAAGCAATAAATAGTCCATTTCAAATACCTTTTATTAAATCAGGAAATACAGAAGCATCAGGATGTATTGTAGTTCTTAATTCAGGAACATATACCACAAAAATGTGCAACATTGATAGTTCAGAACAAAGATGGAATATTGTTCAAGTAAATGATGCTGATAAATTTGAAAAACTTATTAAAAATGGTAGAGAATATTATTCTGGAATTAGATCAACTTTAGACTTACCTCAAGGTATTCAATATGGGTTTTTTATGATAATTTCAGAAAAAGATCCAAGTATGGCATTATCAAGTAATGGGGGTAATTTAACAGTCCAAAGAATTGGTAATTATAGTTCTCAATTCTGGGATATAACTAAAGATGTAGGTAGTGCTAATATTGTAGTTTATGATATAAATGAAAATACTACTTTTTCATCCAATTTTGTTAATCCATTAAGTGCAAATGCTGGTTCACAATATCAATATCCAGGTGTTTCATCAACATCTGGGTCATCTGGATCATCATCACCAACACCTACATCTTCATTAGCTACATCGACTGCATCATCTTCAAATGTTAAACCATTTAGTATTAATTTAAATTTAAATAATGATTTATTAGGTACTATGTTTGGTGAATTAGAAACAACTGGTCCTGGGGTAACATTACCACCATCATCTGAATCTTTTGCGAATACTTCTAATAATTCTAAATGTAAACCATGTCCTTCAATTTTAATGGACTATATTGCTAAAAATGAAATACCTTGTCTTGGTTGTAAATTATAATTGAATATATCGAGATTCATTTTAGTTTCATTTTATTAATTTCTATTTTATTTTTTGATATTACTTTTGATAGTTATTTTTTTCTATCAATAATATTAAAGTGAATAATAAAATCAATGTTTTTTAAAAATAAAAATTTTAACATTGTAACAGTTTTAATTATAATTGTAGTTGTCATTTCTTTCCTTTCAATTGCGATGCAACCTAAACAAATGCAAGTTGAAGGGTTCAAAGATTTAATCAATTTAGAAAAATTTGCGGTTGAAGATGCTGATATAGAAGCAATTAAATCTAGTTTAAGTGATATCCAAAAAAATATGACAAGTGGTTATCCTGATATGAGCAAATATGCATTTAAATCTGAAATACCACCTACAACGACATGTCGTGTAGCAGATGCTGTTGATAAAGATTCTTATCTTTCTAAAACTGAAGTTGAAAAATTAGGTAATTGTCCTGTTCCAAATGATTATGATCCTTCAAGATATATCTTAAAGAGTATTGCTCAACAACCTCAATTATGCCCCGAATGTCCTACAATTGATCAAAGTAAATATGTTCTTAAATCAACTCTCCCACCAGCCCAAAAATGCCCTGATTGTAAATGCCCTCAAGTCAAAGTTTCAGCTGGTTTATGCCAAAAGTGTCCACCACCACCAAAATGTCCTGAACCTAAACCATGCCCTGTCGTTGAATGTCCTCCTCCTAAACCATGCCCTCCCCAACAAGAATGCCCTGCATGTCCACCCAAGGAAGCATGCCCACCTAAAATATGCCCACCTTGCCCTGTTCCCGAAACACCAACACTCGCTCCAGGTAGAGCTAATGTAGTAACAATATATAGAACTGTTAATGTTGATCAAAACGGTAAAGTTGTAAATACAATTGATTCACTTAGTCACCCTGATCATGATTATGCATCATCTATGATGGCTATGCCAGTACCTACAACTGGATCCTGTTTAGCTACACCGAAACCAACAGTTGGAACTTCATATAATAGCACATTCTCTGAATTTCAAAAACCTACTGAAGCCCCTTTTGTTCAAAGCTTTAAAGTAGATAAAACTAAATCATGTCAGCCTAATTCATTTAATAGCGAATTTAAACAATTTGGTGTCTATGCTGATAATTCAAGTAATCATTATAGTATGAATTAAAAATAAAAAAATTTTAGATAATTTTAGATAATTTTAGATAATATATTGGATAAAATATTATATATTAATAATCCAAATGCTCCAAACAAAACTATTATGTATATAATAATTGTCATTATAAATTCTTTATCCATTTTGTTATAGATTTGTATATATTCTAATTATAGTTTTATTTATACTATTTTTTTTATTGATCAATATCTGTATCATCAATAAAAGAATAATCAATGAAATTATTTGGATTATTAACAGTTATTTTACAAACTTTCCATGATAACCCCCATTTATTTTCATATGACCATAATCCATTACATCTAATTAAAGCTTGAATTTTGGCATTTGGTTTAATATATTCGCAAAAATTATTGACTTCTTTACCATATAAATCAACAACTTTAGTTGTATTTTCAAATATTTTTAATTTAATAGTTGGTGGATATTTTTGATTATTTTTATTATACCGAATTTGATGATTATATTTATAATTACCTTTTGTTGTAATCCCTAGACAATCTTGATAATTATCAATGAAATTAACTATAAAAGTATCTATACTTTCTATAACGCGATAAAAATTCTTAATTTCAGTATCATATGTATAACCATTAAATGACAAATCTAAATGATATTTACCTTCTGATTTATCTTTTTCATTATTATATTGACAAATTCCAAATGGTGCATCCATCCACGGTGTTTCAAATAAAAGATTGTTAAGTGTTAAAGTAGGTGTTCTATATAAAATAGGATAGAATGATGAATTTTGATTATTTAAATTAATAAATAAAAATTTTGATGTAAAATGTTCTGGCTTAATCGATAGTTCCATTTTACAATATATATATCAATCAAACTTTATGTTGAAATAAAAAATAAAGTAAAAAATAAAAAAAAACCTCATCTGTCTTCCTCTATCTAGGAAACAGAACGTCTTTGGAACCAGTTTAAACACATAGTCAGGTTGGGGGTGCGGCTGAGCCCGAAAGGACTCAACCGCAGGGGTTTAGCCATTCGGCGGCTCACGAGGCTCCGGGTGGAGACGGTCGTGGGCACGCTGGATGCGTTCCGCAATGTGGGCATCGCCTTCGGGGTCGGGGACCACAATGGCGCGCAGCTCGTCACGGCGACGCTCTTCGTGCTCTACGATGTTGTCGTTGACCTCGTTGCGCGGGAGCCCACGGAGCTCCTCACGGCGTTGGCGGTGGTACAGCTCATCGGCGGTGGGGCGATCCGGAAACTCCAGTGGTCCGCGAAGGTCCATTGCAGTCCACTGGACACTAGCACAGTGATCGGCAACGGTGTTCTGACGCTGGTCCGCACGAGCGAGCTTGCGGATACGGTCCCAGCGCTTCTTCTGGTCCTTGGTCAGGGAGCGCTTCGTCGCGGCGACAGGGGTCTTCTTGGGCGGGTTGCCAAAGGGCTTCTCAGGGGGATGGTTCTCGCGTTTGGAACGGGGGAGGGTCATCTTAGTATTGAAACCAAGTAATTAATATGTTAAATAATGGATTATTAATTTCAATTTTTTCCATATCATGCTATCAAAAAAGTTTAAAAATCTAGAATAAAAAATATAAAAAAAACCTAATCTAAGATTTTTCTTTTTGTTTTTGATTTACAATACACATAACTACCTACGGGCAATCACATCCATCGTTAATTCCACAGCAATTGCTGCAAATCTCAAACAAGAAGTCCTCATTATCAAAGTCCACATCGCTTTCCGCTTCCGCTTCCGCTTCCGCTTCCGCTTCCACTTCCACTTCAGCTTCCACTTCCGCTTCCACTTCCGCTTCCACTTCCGGCTCTTGCACAACTTCTTCCACAGGGATCGGCACCGGTTTCATCATGATGCAGCACAAGCAGTTGTAACACTCCGCATTGCAGTTGTGGTGAAAGCAGCGACAGCAGATCATGTTCTCACCGTATTGGCGCTTGGAGAAAGGTTCCATTTCAAAAAGAGACAGATAAAATAATATTATTAATTAGATAATACAACTTTCAATTTTTTATATATGAATAGTTCTAAAATTACAAAAAATAACTTAAAAATAACTTAAAAATAACTTAAAAATAACTTAAAAATAAAAAAGTTTCTATCCTAAATATTTGTTTTGTTTTGTTTTGTTTTTCAACACAACATCACACAACACAGACATAGATAACACATTCTTTAGCAGCAACAGCAGCAGCACACGCACTTCGCAGACTTGCAGTCTGAGCAGTTAGTATGCTTACACTTCTTGCAACCACAACCTTTACCAGAGCACTTCTTGCAAATGCAATCAGAGTTCAAGCACTTAGTACATTGGCAACGACCATTGCACCCAATATCCTTACACTTCTTACACGGGCAGCAGCCAGAGCAATCAGTAGAAGAACATTGGATACAATAGCAGCAACCACAGCACGTAGTACGAGAGCACTTCTTGCATGCCGAAACGACAGCGGTGAGGGAAGCAGAGCAGTTAGCGCAAGACATGATTGAATGTAGTTAGTTATTATATTATATATTAAACTATTAATATCAATTTTTGTATATAATAGTAATCTAAAAATACTAAAAAAGTTTATTTCATAAAAAAAGAAAAATGTTTTTTCTTTTGGTTTTTGGTTTTGGTTATTTTTCTTTAGTTTAGCTTTAAAGGCTGAAACAGCACGACAGAAAGTCGGCATCAGAAAAGTCACACATCACACATCAGTCCAGAGAAATGGCTTGGAGGACTTAACGGTAGCGATGGAAATCGTCTTCGCAGTTGTCATCTTCACCGTCGTAGTCGGAGGGTCCGTAGTCGTCGTAGTCACAGAAGCAGTGCTCACCGCAAAAGTCGCAACCACAGTCGTTGAGATCGTTGTCGTTACCGTCGTTACCTTCGGTCTCAACCTCGTTCTCAACGTCGAGTTCGTCGTCGTTACCGTCGTTGCCTTCGGTCTCAACATCTTCCTCAACATCGAGTTCGTCGTCGTTACCGTCGTTGCCTTCGGTCTCAACATCGTCCTCAACATCATCGTTGGCTAACTCGTTCAATGCCGTCATCTCTTTGAAGAGAGACTTGGTCGACTCAAAGCCGAACTGCATGAGCAAGTTGCCACGGTAGATGCTGCAGTAGTAACAGTCATCGGAGCACTGGTGCTTGTTAAAGAACATGCGCGGAACTCCCTTACCCTTGGAGAGCCAGTAGAGCTTGACACCGAACTGAATCAGGCTGTTGTCCTCCTCAGTGAGGAAGCCGCCAGTAACCGAGCCAATGCGCATGCACAAGTTCTGCAAGTACCACTTCCCGAAGAATGGGTCATCGAGGTGTTTGAGCAGGAACGGTAAGTTCAGATTCTGGATATCCATGTGGGACCCATGGGTCATGAACGTAAAGTCCTCTTCGGAAGGGACACACACAAAGCGCTGAGGGGACTGCATATTGACTGCAAAAAGTAATATTAATTAAGATAAAAAATAAAAATCAATTTTTTAAATAGAGATATACCTAAAAAGATTCTTTTTTATTTAATTGTATTTGCCATAATCCCATGCAAGATGTTCAAGGTCATATATCATAATCATCATACAATGCCGACAGTCCTTATCATTACAAAAATGATTCTTATCAAGACCTTCACGTTTACTAGGAAGACGTTGAAAAGATTCAATAAAAATTCTTAGTCCTTCAACAAAATGACAGATAGAACACAAACTACAATGTTTACAAGGAAGTGAATAAATGACTTTCTGAATGTCAATCTTATCAAATTTTGTCCAACCATCCCACACAGATTCTGATATTTTTCGATAACTTTGTCCCAAAGATTTGATAGCATCTGTGTCACATTTCAGAACATAATCATAACCACTTTCAAAATTGTGATAGTCATAAACAAACAAGCATGTCTTACATTTTCCATTGCAGTTGCGAGGACATTTCCAATTCTGCGCAATCCATGTTGAAGACATAGTGTGTTATATTTTATATCTTAATAAGTATTTCAATTTTTTCAAAAAAAAAATAACTAAAATAGAAAAAAAAATAAAATCCACTCTACATTTTTGTTTTGTTTTGGGGTTTTTACCAATCCTAACTCTAACATAGATTAAATGTGCTTGAACTTGCTAGCTGCCTTCGCAAACATCTCGTCATTTGAAAAGTCCTCAGGGGGCTCCTCATCGGAAATGTGTTTGAGTTCGAGGTAGTAGTCAAACGGCAGGTCGTCATCAAGGGCAAGACCGATGTAGTACTCCATGTCCTTCTTCACGATGATCTGGTTGCACTTGTTATCGCCACGGCAGTTGACAAAGTTGCACTTCTCGCAGACACAGGTGTGCTTGCACTCATGCACATTGCACTTCTTGCACAAGCACTTGCCATAGCAATACATGAAGTCACACCACTTGCAGGGGCACAACCCATCGCATTCGACGCTCTTGCACTTCATGCAAATGCAGTCACCACCACAGTCCGACTGTTCGCACTTGTCACAGTACATGAAATCATCCTCGTCAAGACCACAGTAGGGATCCCACTCGCCAGTGAAAGGGTCGAGAAAAATGATGTCGGTCATGATATCAAAAAGCGTACCAGGCTGGTAGCAAATCGTAAATCAAGGGTTTTTAGAATATTAATTATTAATATATGATTTTTAAAAATCAATTTTATTATTATGTTATCCTCAAAATTATCAAAAATAAAAATAAAAATAAAAATAAAAATAAAAATAAAAAACCTATCTAATATCTAATTTACTTTTATCAAATAAAATGTTTAGACAACTTCGAGGGTATTGCAACGACAGATGAACTCACAGTCACACCCATTCACCTTACTGTTCATCATCTTAGAGATAATGTTCAGCGAGATGTGAGGGTTTGAATGTGAACACTTACAGTCCTCTGATTCGGTGCGACATTTCGTACAGATGAAATTTTGATCTGAACCAGTTGTCAAAATCTGAACCATCTGGAAGCTCACCGAGGCTGCTATCTGCTTGAGACGCTTGTTCCAACCATGGGTTGGGCAAGGGACAAAGTTTGAAGGAAAATCGATTACTACCGACATTTCAAAAGTAATAATAAATATTCAACTTGTAGGAATCAATTTTTCATAGTATTGTGATGTAAAAAAAGCTAAAAATTTAAAGTTATATATTCTTAAATTTAAATTGTTTCTACAATTGTATGTGTTGAAATATGGATATTACAATAAGGACATTTAATATCAATATAATTCGTATATTGATTTACTAAATTTTGAAAACATTTAAAACATATGACACAATGATTACATTTATCAAAAAGTACCATTTTATGAGCTTCTTCTAAGCAAATTAGACATTCTTTATTAATATATATTTTTTGATTAATTTTAGATGACATATAATTTGTACATAATTGATAATATTGAAACATTTCATTATCCATCATATCAAAAACTGATTGACCAATGTTATTTTTATGATTAATATTAAGACCAGCATTTATGAATGTCATAATAATTGGTATAATCATAATGATTGATTGATTCATATTATCATTATCATTTAATAAAGCCATTAAGGGATTATTGCCAAAATTATCAATCATATTAGGATTTGCTCCAGCTTCTAAAAGAGACATTAATGTAAGGTGTGTATATCTATTAATTGACCGAGAAGCATAAAATAAAGGTGTTTCTCCATCCTTATTTTTTATATTGAGATTAATTTTTTTTTCAATTAACATATTAATAATTTGAAAATTTGGATCAGAATTATTATATAATGAATTACATGCATAAAACATTGCATTTTCACCATTACAATTAATGTAATTACAATCGACATTTGAATCTATTAAAAGTTTAACCATTTCATGTTTTCGGTGAAATGATGCAATCATTAATGGTGTCATATCTAATTCAATAACATTTGGATTAACTCCTTTTTCTAAAATTAGTTTCAAAATATTAGGTTGATTTTTATAAATAATTGCATTAAATAATGTAGGTGTTTCTAGATAAATACCAATTTCTTTTTCAATTAATATTTCTGCTAATTTAATGAATTTATTATTAATACAAACAATTAAAGGTGTATAATTAAATTCATTCAATAAATCTAATTTAATATTTTTTTCAATAAAGAAATCAATTATTTTAATTAAATCTTCTTTTGTATAACTCATATTTTCTTTGATAAAAAGTGAAATAATATTGTGTTGGTTTTCTATATAATCGATATCTTCAATATATTCTTTAATCTTATCAATATTTTTGGTTTTATAAATAGCCGACATTATTAAAGGGTTATATTCAGATACATTACTAGTCTTTATTTTTTTAGAAGCTGGTTGAATATCCATTTCTAGGTTATATTTCTATCTTAATTTAATATTATTTATTTCAATTTTATGACTATGATAGTAAACTTTGGATTGTTGATGTATCATAACATAAACTATATATTGATTGACAAATAATTGCACCATTTATCAAACATTTCATCAAATTAAAATCATATATCATATTTCTAATAAAACTGTATATATAATATATTAAAAATGTTATTTCTAGATATTTAATAATTGATGTTATATTATAACCCATAATATACGTATCATTTGAATTATTTTCAATAGTAGTATCAGTTTTAGCCCCAATTGTATTATTTAAATCTTTTTTTAATTCATCAATGACTTTAGGTAAAAGTTCTTTTTCATAATTTTTGTTTTTTAATTCTTGAATTTTTTTTTGATCATATAAAATTTCAACTATATTGTTAAAAATAGGGTTAATTATAGGTTGTTCATTGATTTTTAATCTACACATTGGACAATTTTTCTGAGATATTAAGCAAGAACTACAAAATGAGTGTTGACATATTAAGGTTTTAGCATTATATAAAATGTCCTTACAAACTCCACAAGTTAATGATTGTTCAATGTCAACTTCTTCCTTATTCTCTACTACTAAATCTCCATTTTCTTTATTTTTTGATTCAATTGGTTGTGTATTTGACATTGATATTATACTTTATTTGAAAAATATAAAAGATTACATATAAAATTACGCAATCAAATTATATTAAATTTTCCAATTGAACAATAAATTCATGATTTAATTCATTTGTTTGTTTATGTTTATTTATAATTTCTCTCCAATTATCTTTAATCAGATTTTCTTTTATCTGGTCTTCAGTATTCAGTAAGGGTTTGTTTTTATTAACTTCATTTTCTCTAAGTTTAGTTTCTTCTGGAAATATTTTTTGAATAATATCCATCAAATTATAATTATGAACAGGTACAATAATTGTTGGTTTTTTACATTTAGGACATTCAGATTTTTTAGTATCAAGTTTTATTTTAGTAATACATGATTGACAAAAAGTGTCTTGACAATGTAATGTAATAGGATAATAAAATAACTTATTACAGATTGTACAAGTTAGACATTTTCGAAGTTTGTTTTTTGTTTCAGTGTTCATTTGTATCTAGAAAAGAAGTTTTTATGAATATTCAAACTTACATTTTAGAAAAACAAGCAACTACACCAAAATGATCTGATAAAAATAAATATCCGTTTATTGGTTCTTGACCTAGAAAGCTAAAAGTATATGGTTCCATTGTATTTTTAAGATTTTTATAATAAATTCTATCTAATCTAGAACGGGATTTAAAATAGGTATTATTATTTTTAGTATGATCATATGTAAATTCTAAATGTTTGGGAGAACCAAATTCAATAAAAAAATCATTCCATCCGTGAGGTATTTTTTCTTCAAAAAGTTTATTTTCTTCATTTGAAATATTAGTATCTCCCATAAAAATAATCATATTATAATCTATCATGGACTCTTTGATGAAATTGTCTAAAGTTGTAAAAGATTCTTTGAATTGATCTATTTTATATCGGTTTGGTTGGTCTTTTATTTTATTGAATTCGCTTTCTAGATGTGATGTTCCAACTAAGAAATTTTCTTTTGTTTTAAGATTTGTAATCGATACAAATTCTAGGTTTCTAGCCATTAATGTATGTATAAAACGATTTTTGATATGTTTATTAATTTTGAAATTTTTATCGACTAATATTACAGTATCATATTGTTGACTAATTTCATTGGTTGAAAAATTATAATATTCAGATATTAATGATGCTTTAATAAAGTTAAATATGACAGGAGTGACTTCTTGTAAAGCAATAACTGATATTCTTGGTTTAGTTTCTAATATTTCTAATATAATTTTATTGGTTCTTTCAAAAATATAATATTTATCAAACCAGATATTAAATGTAGCAACTATAATTGACATTATTGATTATTGATATTATTACTATTAAGTTTCTTATTTTTTTTTCTTTACAGAAAATAAAAGAAAATAAAAGAAAGTTAATATGAGTCAAACACAACCCCCTACGTGTGCAAATGATATATATTCAGATAAGAACTATGAAAAATTACGTGAATCAAATTTAAAAAAAATCACAGATCTTTATAATGAAACATTAAATAATTATTCATCAGTCTATAACAATTATTTAGAAATTTTACAAAATGCAAATAATGAACCAAATAATGCAGAATTACAAAATAAAAAAGATATGTTAATGGTTAGAGATAGACCATTAATTAAAAAATTAAATCAAAAATTAATTGATATTGAAACATCTATTCTAGATAATAATAAAACGATTAGACAAGATATTGATGAACAAAAAAAACAATTAGAAATAGATCAGAAAGAAAAAAAAATGATTGAAGTTAAAATTGATAAATTAGATAAATTAGTTAAATCTACAAATGATACTTCTGATACTGGTTTTATAAGTGTTAAAGAATTAACTGATAAATATGAAGGTGCTACAATATGGTATTATATTCTAATAAGTATCAATATTATTTTATTTATTGTTTTTTGTGTTATCTATTATTCTGTATTATAAAATTAAAATGTTAGTAAAAAAATTAGTATAAATTTTAAGTATTTTATTTTAATGTTATTATTTTAATTGATTATTTTTCTTAGTAATAATCAAAAGATAAGAAATAAATGACTACACCTGCACCAACGGAAACTTCAGTATCAGATTTAGATAAAGAATTATTAATACAATATGATGGATTAAGTGATAATTTAAAAAAATATTTTGATAAAAGACAAAAAGATTTTTTAAATGAATCAAAAAATAATTATGAAAACCCGGGTAATTATACTACTGATAGAAATAGATTTATTCTAAATAATAAAATAGAATCATTAGAAAATCGTCGTAAAGAAGTATGGGATTACTTAGTAAATGAATTTAATAGTAATACAAAAGATAAATATTTAAATGCCAAAATGATGAGTCAAAATAAGAAAGATATGAGTTATCAGAAAAAAACTCTAGATGATTTACAAGAAAAATATAATAGTTCAAAAGACAAAAATAGTACATATGGTAGACAACGAGAAATTGCATTATATGATTACAATCATAGATTAGATCAATTATTTTTAATGAAAATCATTGGAGGAATTTTAATATTATGCTTAATTTTAGCAATTTTAATTAGAAATGAAACATTACCTTCGGAAGTTACATATGTTGTTCTTACATTATTTGGATTTCTTGTATTATATACTGTTTATCATGTATATTTAAAAACACCTAATCGTAGTCGTCGTCAATGGGATAAATATTATTTTAAACAACCTGATTTAAAGGTTAAGTCAGATTCATCCACAATTGATCCTGATTTTGATTATGATAAGTTTGATAAAAAAATTGATGGTGAGTTTAGTAAATATTTAGACACATGTAAACCAAATCAACAATAAATAATCATGTGTATAGATATGAAAAATAATTTATATTAGCATAATAAATAATAAATAATAAATGGAAGATACAGACACAATATCTAAACAAGATTTTAAATATGCACTAGATAATGATGATATTGTAATAATTGAAAGATTTCATCATCTTAATTTAATAGGTTCTCATAAAATCTTACAGTATTCAATATTAGAAAATTTAGAAAATACCTTTGAATTTTATTTAAATATAAGTAAAAATCTTGAAGAAAAAGATATTAGTAATTTAATTAAATTATCAATTCGCCAAAATAATACGTTTTTCCTGGAAAAAATATTAGATAAATTTTTATTAGATGGTTTGAATTTAAATAAACCTTTAAATAATAATACATCAATTATTGATTACTTATATTTAAATATTGCAATTTATGAGAAAAAACCAGCACATATTAATATTTTATTAAGTCTAGGTGCTAGAATAGATATTAATTATCCAATTAACCAGATGAACTCATTACATTTTGCAATTTTAATAGGACATCAAGGTATTGTAAAAGTTTTAATTGATATCTCAAATAAATCTATCCTAAATTCAGTTAATAAAAATTTAAATACATCATTACATCTTGCTATAATGGAAGAATCATTTACAATAGTTAAACTATTAATTGAAAATGGTGCTAATATTAATGCAAAAAATAAAGAAGGTCTTACTCCTTTGGATTTAGTAATAAAACTTAAAAATAAACAAAATGATTCTAAATCATTATATGAAATACCTAATTATGATTATGAACCTGAATCCGATTTAGATATTATTGAACATTATTTAATAAATTGTAATGCTACGACGACATTTTTTAGTATATAATACATAAAAATAGTTATAATATTAATTTTAAATTTTATTTTTTTGTTTCATATCTTCATCAATTGCTTTTTTTAAT
>JACCDO010693901.1_pt1 | contig 13541 bp, 10 predicted proteins | sample 7446101 | NCBI WGS metagenome assembly JACCDO01 (sample SAMN15323440, study PRJNA562643) | freshwater metagenome | isolation source: river surface water | place: USA:Blue River Watershed | collected 2017-08-16
CAGGGCAATCGTCACCACCGCAAAAATGGAGAAGGTGTATTCCCCCGCCGCCGACTTGGCAAAGCCCACGGGTAAAAAGCCCGCCGCCGTCACCAAGGTGCCCGTGAGCATGGGAAAGGCGGTGGAGGTGTAGGCAAAAGTGGCCGCTTTGGCCTTTTCCCAGCCCTCTTCCATTTTCACCACCATCATTTCCACGGCGATGATGGCGTCGTCCACCAACAGGCCTAGGGCAATAATCAAGGCACCGAGGGAGATTTTTTGCAGGGCGATGCCAAACAGCTTCATGAGCAAAAACGTCACCGCCAGCACCAGGGGAATGGACAAGGCCACCACTGTGCCGGTACGCAGGCCCAGACTGAGAAAGCTCACTGCCAGCACAATAGCCACGGCTTCCGCCAGGGACGAGGTGAATTCCCGAATGGAGTGATCCACCACTTGGGATTGATTGGCCACGGCGGATACATCCATGCCCTTGGGCAAATCCTCTTGGATGTGCTGCATGGCCTGCTCTAAATGTTGCCCCAAGTGGATGATGTCGCCGCCTTTGTTCATGGAGATGGCGATACCAATGGCCGCTTGGCCCCGGTAGCGGAAGCGGGTGTTAGGTGGATCGTTATAGCCACGGTGCACGCTGGCGATGTCTCCCAAGCGCAATTGCCGCCCACCGGCATACACGCCTAAATCCCGAATGGCGTCCACAGAAGCAAACGCGCCAGAGACATGCAGACTGATGCGCTCGCTCTGGGTATCCACCTGCCCGGCAGGGGTCATGAGATTTTGCTTTTGCAGGGCATCAAACAGGGCTTGGGGATTCAGACCCAAGGTGGCGAGCTTGGCTTGGGAGACTTCGATCCAGATTTTTTCGTCTTGCACGCCCAAGAGTTCTACCCGGTTTACATCCGGGATGCTGTGCAGTTGGCGTGCAATATCATCGGCGTAGCGTCGCAACTGGGCCAGATCGAAGCCATCACCCGTCAAGGCATAGATGTTGCCAAACACATCGCCAAAATCGTCGTTAAAAAACGGCCCTTGGGCGCTGTCCGGCAAGGTGTAGCGCATATCCCCCACCCGCTTACGCACCTGATACCACGCATCGGGCACGGCTTTGGGCGGGGTGTGGTCTTTGAGCTGCACAAAAATCAGCGATTCACCGGCGGTAGAACGGCTTTTCAGCACATCCACCCACGGAGTTTCTTGGATTTTCTTTTCCAGACGCTCGGTGACTTGCTGCTCCACCTCGCTGGCCGTGGCCCCTGGCCATAGGGTGCGCACCACCATGACTTTGAAGGTGAAATCAGGATCTTCCGCCCGGCCCAGGGTGAAATAACTCAACACCCCGGCGACGAGAAACATCACCATCAAATACACCACCATGGCCGGGTGACGAATCGACCATTCAGACAGATTCACTGTTGGCATGAACCCCAAATCCTCACTACTTAGCGGGCTTCGCCCAAAAGGCGCACCACTTCTCCGGCCACCAATTTATGCACGCCCGCGCTCACCACCCGCTCCCCGGCTTTCAAACCGGCGCTAATGCGGGCGCTGTCTTCGGTGTAGCGTTCAATGGTGACGGGCCGCAGGCTGAGTTTCATGTCTTGGCCCACCACCCACACGGCGGGCTTGCCTTCTTGCTGAAAAATGGCCGTCAGGGGCAAGGGCGTGCTGGCTTGGCCTTGGGCGGCTAAGAAACGCACATTGGCGGTCATGCCCAAGAGCAGATCTTGGTCGGCATTGGCAATGCTCACCCGTGCCGCGTAGGTGCGCGTCAAGGGATCGGCCACCGGGGCCAGTTCGCGCATTTTGCCCACGAAGGTTTGGCTGCCTTCCCGTGCCCAAAGGGTGATCTCGGTTTTTCGGCTGTGCTTCAACTCCGCCATGCGGCTTTCGGGGATGCTAATCGCCACTTCTTTTTCTTCCGGGCGCGCCAACCGCAGCACCGCTTGACCAGCGGCCACCACCTGCCCCGGTTCCGCCAAGACTTGGCTGATTACCCCCGCTTGCTCGGCGCGCAACACCACATAGCTGGCTTGGTTGCGGCTGACATTTTCTTGGGCGGCCAAGGCCGCCACTTTGGCGCTGGCGGCATCGGCACTGGCTTTTTTCAGATCAAAGGCCGCTTGGCTAACAAAATGCTTGGACAGCAGGCCTCGGTAACGCTCCAACTCGGCCAAGGCCAGTTGTTTTTCCGCCAAGGCAGCGGCTAATTGCGCATGGGCCGAATCCGCCCCCAGGCTCAGGTCAATGCCGTCTAAACGCATCAGCTCTTGGCCCGCGTACACGGTCTGCCCCATATCCACGCTGCGGCTCACCACTTTGCCCGGCACCCGGAACGCCAGGGGCGTTTCGTGCCGTGCCCGGACTTCGCCGGAATAGACCGCCAACACGGTATCTCGCGCCGTGCCCACCACTACGCTTTGCACCGGGCGCGACAGGCTGCGGCTTTCTTCTTTGTGTCCGCATGCCACCACTAAACAGCTCAACGCTAAAGCCACCACCGCTTTCATCATGCTTGCCTCCCATTCAGGCCATGAACCAACACATCCAAATGCGTGCGTAAAAATAATTGCGCATCGCTTTGCCCCGCCGCACACACCAAGGAATGGCGGGCTAAGGCACGCACCAACACCGGCGCGAACACCACATCAATCAAGGCTTCAATGTCCAAGGGCCGAAAATCCCCACGGGCGATGCCCAACTCCAACACGCCCCGCAGCAAACGCCGCCCTCGGGTAATCACATGCTCTTGGTAATACTGGGCCACCTCGGGAAAGTTGCCCGACTCGGCCAACATGAGCTTGGCGATGCCGGAAAGTTGGGTTTCCCCCACCATGCGCCACCAGCCCATGAGCAGGGCTTCCAGCATGTCGGCACTGCTGCCGGAAAAATCCCGCACCAGAGCTTCGCCCTCTTCCAAGACCGGCAAAATGCCCTCGCGAATCACCGCCTGAAACAAAGCTTCTTTGCTCTCAAAATACAAATACAAGGTGCCTTTCGAGGCGCCCGCCCGCTGGGCGATGTCGTCCAAGCGCGTGGCGGCATAGCCTTTTTCCACAAACAGCGCCAAAGCCGCCGCCATAAACTCCCCTGGCCGGGCCTGTTTGCGCCGTCGCCGTTCGCCTGCCGAAAGGTCTTGAGTGTCCATAACAAAGAGAAGTCACGAGAGATTTTGCGGCTCAAATCCGCACCCCAAACAGGGATACTGACTGACCAGTCAGTAATAATTCACAAGCACCAGGGGGCTGTCAATGTTTTTTATCGGCTGTGCTATTTTGTAACAGCCCTGGTGCACCGTTTTTCTCCCTCCTCTGGCTACGGTCATGGCTTTCTGTCTCCAGGGGCGGCTTAATCGAACGGTTTAGCCCAAAGAAATGGCCCACCCCGTAGCCGCGCATGGGAAGTGCGTGTAATCTGTGCGGCCTTATTGCTTTTTCTGCCTCGTCTCCGGCACCCATGAATATTCCGTTTTCCTGGCTCAGCCGTCTCCGTTTCTCCAGCCCCAAAACCATGCGCCTCTTGCTAGTGCTGGGTTTGGTGCTGCTTAACAGTCTGGTGGTGCTCACTATCGCCCTGACCTTGTGGTCGTCTCGACAACAGCAAGAGCGGCAAGTAGAAACCCTGACACAAAACTTTTCCCTAATGCTGGATCAATCCATCAGTGCCGCCATTCGGCAATGGGATATTTCGCTCTTAGCCATAGGAGACGAATTAGAACGGCAGCTCCGGCAACAGGGACGCCTGGATTCCAGCGCCGTCAATGCCTTACTGGCCCGCTACAGCGAGCGCCACCACGATAGCGCCGCCATTCGCATCACCGACGACGAAGGCTGGGTGCGCTATGGCCCCGGCGTGACCCCCAGCACCACTTCCAGCTACGCCGACCGGCCTTTTTTCCAGCGCCATCGCCGTGATGCAGAAAGCGGTTTGATCGTCACCAGCCCCATCATGGGTAGAGTGTCTGGACAATGGGTGGTGGCCATGACCCGCCGCTACAACGATGCTCAAGGTCGCTTTGCGGGCGTGATCTCCGCTGCTGTTCCCGTGAACTATTTCCAGACGCTGCTCTCGGGCTTGGATTTAGGCATCCACGGCTCGGCTCTGCTGCGGGACCAAGACGGCGCCCTCGTTACCCGTTATCCGCCCGTTACCGGCATGGCGGGCCAAGTGGGCAATCGGGTGTATTCCCAAGAGTTCGCCCGCCTCATTGCCCAAAAAACCCCCAGCGCCACCTACCATTCCTCCGCTACCTCGGACAAGGTGGAGCGCACCAACACCTTCCGGCGCCTGGAAATGGCACCCTTTTATCTGGTGACGGGTTTGGCCAGCGAAGACTATTTAGATTCGTGGTACGACCAAGCCTATGTGGCCACAGCCTTTGTATTGGTGTTCATTCTGTCCACCAGCGTGGCCAGTTGGCGAGCATGGCGTCTGTATGTGTCAGCCCAACAAGAGGCGGAGCGCAACCGGGTATTCCTCAAACACGCCAGCGACGGCGTGCATATCTTGAATAAAGACGGCGACGTGCTGGAAGTGAGCGACGCCTTTTGCGAAGCCTTGGGCTATAGCCGGGAGGAAGTCGAAAAAATGAATGTGCGCGATTGGGATGTGCAGTATCTGCCCAGCGAACTGCGCGCCATGATCCACAGCTTATTTCTGAAAAACAGCGTCAGCCGCTTTGAAAGCCTGCACCGGCGCCGGGATGGTCAGGTTTTGAATGTGGAAATCAGCACCTACCCTTTTACCTTGGCCGATCAAGCCTTTTTGTTTGCCTCCTCCCGTGACATCACCGAGCGCAAACGTGCCGAAGCCGCCCTAAAAGAAAGCGAAACCCGCTTCAAGGCCCTGTTCGACAACTCCCCCGATCCCTGTTTCATCATCGATGCCCAGCACCGCTTTACGCTCTGCAATGCCTCGGCGGTGCAAATTTTGGGCTATGAGCGGGCGGAACAAGTACTGCGCCAGCCTCCTTCTGCCCTCTCCCCGGTGTATCAAGCCGATGGCCGTACCTCGCTGGAAAAGAGCGAAGAGTGTATGGACATTGCCCACCGCCAAGGCATTCACCGCTTCGAGTGGCAGCACCTACGCCACGATGGCTCTATGCTGCCGGTGGAAGTCACCCTCGCCAGCATTACCTTGAATGGCGAAGCCTGTTTGTACTGCATGTGGCGCGACATTAGCGCCCGCAAGCAGGCGGAAGACCGTTTGCTCAAGCTATCCATGGCGGTGGAACAAAGCCCGGAAAGCATCGTCATCACCGACGTGCATGGCCACATTGAGTACGTGAATGAGGCCTTTGTGCGCAATACCGGCTACCAACGGGAAGAAGCCCTGGGGCAAAACCCGCGCATTTTGCAATCGGGGCGCACGCCCAAATCGGTATACACCGAGCTCTGGCATGCCCTGCGCCAAGGTCAAGTGTGGCAAGGGGAATTCGTCAATCGGCGCAAGGACGAGAGCGAATATATCGAATTCGCCATCGTCTCCCCTATTCGTCAGGCCAATGGTCAAATCAGCCATTACGTGGCCATTAAGCAAGACATCACGAACCAAAAAGACACCGAGGCCGAACTGCTGCAATACCGTCAGCATCTGGAAGACCTCGTGGAACAGCGTACCGCCCAGCTCGCCGAAGCCAAGCAAATTGCCGAAACCGCCAGCCGGGCCAAGAGCGCGTTCTTGGCCAACATGAGCCATGAAATTCGCACCCCCATGAACGGCATTTTGGGCATGGCCCATTTGCTGCAACGGGAAGCCCTCACCCCCACCCAAACAGAACGTGTAGCTCGCATCAGCGAGGCCGGTCAGCACCTCTTGAACGTCATTAATGACATTCTCGATTTATCGAAAATCGAAGCAGAAAAATTTGTTCTGGAAGAAAGTGACATCAGCGTTCCCGCCCTGGTGCACAACGCCATTTCCATGCTCCAAGAGCGAGCCAGCAGCAAAGGCCTACAACTCGCCGCCGAGATCGACGACATTCCGGGACATTTGCTGGGCGACCCCACACGCTTGCAACAAGCCTTGCTCAACTATGGCACCAACGCCATTAAATTCACCGAACAAGGCAGCATCACCCTAGCAGTGCGCGTGCTGCAAGACCACCCGGAATACGCGCTGCTGCATTTTGAAGTGCGCGATACCGGCATCGGCATCGCCCCTGATGTCATACCACGCCTCTTCAGCGCCTTTGAACAAGCGGACAACTCCACCACCCGCCGCTACGGCGGCACCGGCCTTGGCCTGTCCATTACCCGTCGTTTAGCGCAATTGATGGGCGGCAGCAGCGGTGTGAATAGCCACTTGGGCCAAGGCAGTTGTTTCTGGTTCACCGCCTGCCTCAAGAAAAGCCAAACCAGCCCCGCCCACGTCTTAGACCAAGCCCCTGCCCAGCCCCATGTGCTGCTGGCACAACACTTCCCTGGCCTGCGTATTTTGATGGCGGAAGACGAACCCATTAACCAAGAAGTCTCCTTGGAATACCTCAAGGACATTGGTTTTCAATGCGACGTAGTGCAAAACGGCGCCCAAGCCGTCGCCGCCGCCCAAAATCACGCCTACCCCTTGATCCTCATGGACATGCAAATGCCCGATATGGACGGCCTCGAAGCCACCCGCCGCATCCGTGCCGCAGGCCACACCATGCCCATCCTCGCCCTCACCGCCAACGCCTTCGCCGAAGACAAAGCCCGCTGCCTAGAAGCAGGCATGAACGACATGATCGTCAAACCCATCTCCCCCCCAGATTTCTATGGCCGCATCTGGCACTGGCTACACCAGCACTAAAGTCTGAGTCGAGGGGGAATGAGCAACGGGCGTTGCTTGCGCTGAGGGGCAAACAAGCCCCCCACCGGAACGCCAAACGATAGTTTGGCAAACCACCGATCTACGCTGGGATGAGAAACGACAAACTAGCGTTTGTCACTCCGAGGAGACGTAGGCGGAAATAGCGCAGCGTATTCCGCCGATACTTATCTTCGAACCTGAGCCTAACTGTTCTTCTTGCGGCGAGAGAAAACTAAGCCAGCAACGCCGACGCTAAGAAGAAGAATTGGGGTAGGTTCAGACACAATTCGCGGCTGCACAGTAACTTCCATCTTGTAGGGATTATTGGAATTCAATCCCCCCCAGGTTGTGCCATTGTTCGTCGAGTAAGCGTAATTGCCCAAAGAACCTGGCCCTGTCTGGTTATTACCAAGAGCGTAGTCCCATCCAAACCCCGCACCGCCAGTCGTACCAAAGACGAGCCAATAATAGGTACTGGGAGCAAGATTAAACGTACCTGTAAGTGTCAGCGCCGATGGACTGCCGGTCGTAATGCTAGGCACAACGAAGCTGCCAAGTGTCGCGCCAATGCTGGTGGCCGTACCCTCTCGTAGCTCGGCGACAATATCGCCTAAACCGTTGTAGTTACCGACAACGACACCTACCGAGGTCAGCGTGTAGCTGTTTGCATCAGTCACGAATGACTGGGCAGCCCACCCCGCATCAGTGGGTATCATCGAGGTGGCCCTGGTAGGCTCGGTAATATTTGATACTAACGGCATTGCATTTGCCGTCAGTGAACTACCAGCACCAACCAAGAGGCCGAAAAGTTGGATCACAGCAAAAGATGGGGATTTGAGTTTCATAAGGATTACCTGTTGATAAAGTTGCAACGAAGCTCGGAAGAGTCTGAATAGAATACCAGGCTAATGTAGCGAGCAAGTAATCAGTCCCCTGTTGTTTCTGGTTCACCGCCTGCCTCAGGAAAGACCAAACCGACCCCATATGCTGCTGGGGCAACACTTCCCTGGCCTGCGTATTTTGATGGCGGAAGACGAACCCATTAACCAAGAAGTCTCCTTGGAATACCTCAAGGACATTGGTTTTCAATGCGACGTGGTGCAAAACGGCGCCCAAGCCGTCGCCGCCGCCCAAAACCACGCCTACCCCTTGATCCTCATGGACATGCAAATGCCCGACATGGACGGCCTCGAAGCCACCCGCCGCATCCGCACCGCAGGCCACACCATGCCCATCCTCGCCCTGACCGCCAACGCCTTCGCCGAAGACAAAGCCCGCTGCCTAGAAGCAGGCATGAAAGACATGATCGTCAAACCCATCCCCCCCCAGACTTCTATGGCCGCATCTGGCACTGGCTACACCAGCACTAAAGTCTGAGTCGAGGGGAAATGAGCAACGGGCGTTGCTTGCGCTAAGGGGCAAACAAGCCCCCACCGGAACGCCAAACGATAGTTTGGCAAGCCACCGATCTGCGATGGGAAACGACAAACTAGCGTTTGTCACTCCGGGGGATATAGGGACGTAGGACGGATAACAACCCACGAGCCATTCAAGTAACGGCAGCCCGTCCTTTTAAGGGCTTTGTTCGTGCAGTAGGCTGCGGATGAAGGAGACGGGGATGGCGTAGGTGATGCCGCTGGGGGCGGTTAGGGCGCTTTCTTTGGTGGATTTGATGAGCACCATGTTGACGATGCCGAGCACTTCGCCAGTGTCGGGGCGGAATACGGGGCTGCCGCTGTTGCCGGGATAGGCGGTGGCGTCGAGTTGCAGAATGTTGAACGAGCCTCGGCTTAATTGGCGGATCAGTTTGCTGCTCAGTTGGTTGGCGGCGGCGCTGGGGATGGCGACGGGGGTAATGGCAGCCACGATGCCGTGGTGGGTGGCGGGGTAAGGGCCGAGGGCGCCGATGATGGGGAAGCCGATCAGGGCGATGCCCTCCCCTTCTTGGGCATCTTTGTCTTTGGCTAATTCCAGGCTGGGCAGGCTGGTGCCGGATAGCTTGAGCAGCGCCAAATCGTGCAGGTCGTCGATGACTTTAAGCGTGGCCTCGCGCACTTCAATCTGGCCTTCGGCGTTGCGCGTCAAGGCCACCAGAGTTTCGCCGCTGATGATATCGACTGGCTTATTCACCACATGGGCGTTGGTGGCGATGGTGTTACCCGCTGCCACCACAAAGCCCGTGCCTTGTAATAGAAAGGCTGGCACGCGGGTTTTTTGAAAGGTGCCCAGAGCCACAATCCCCGGCTTGAGCTTGGCTACCGTGTCCGGCAAGCCCGCATGGGCGAGATTCGCCAGCAGCCCACACAGCAGCAGCAGTGCATGGACGAGTCTCATCCCCGCACACCTCGTACGGCACGAATCGCAGGCAAGGACGACGATGGCGAGGCAATATCGGCGTTAAAGGGATGACTCTTGGCGGGGAAGATTTCCAGGATGCGGCGCACGTAATTGCGCGTTTCGGTATAAGGCGGCACGCCTTTATGGCGATCCACCGCCCCTTCTCCAGCGTTGTAACCGGCGAGGGCCAAGGCCACGTCGCCTTCAAAATACGCCAGCAGCCAACGCAAATAGGCTAAACCACCGCGTAAATTATCTTCTGGATCAAAGGGATTTTTGACGTTGAAGCGCGCCGCTGTCTCTGGAATGAGCTGCATCAAGCCTTGGGCGTTTTTCGGCGAACGGGCGTTGTCTTGAAAATTGGATTCAATGGAAATCACCGCCAGGGCAAGGCGCGGGTTAATGGCGTATTCCGCTGCCAGTTTATGCACGAGATCGGTGAGCTTGCGTTTTTGCGGCGGCTCTTCTTCGGGCTTCACCAGTACGGGCTCGGCCTTGACCTTCATGCACTCCGGCTCGTTGCTGGGACGATTGCCCACTAAACGCAACATATTGCGGGCTTGTTCGTGGCCTTGTTTGGCAGCCAGTCCAAAAAAATAGGCCGCTAAACCATCGTCCCGCTCCAGACCTCGGCCATTGGTATACATCCAACCGAGATTGAATTGGGCGTCCATCTGCCCCAAGCGCGCTGCGTAGCAATACAAGGCAGCGGCTTCTTTGTAGTCTTGGGGCACGCCCTCGCCATGCTCTAGGGACACGGCCTGTTCCAGCAATACCGCCAATAAACCGGCTTTGCTGTCCTCCCCCGTGTTCATGGCCGCTTGGGGTTGGGCCGCTCCGGCCAGCACACTGATGCCGCAGCAATAGAGCACGGCCAAAATTCGCAGCAAACGATTCACTTCACAACCAGATGAGAAAAAACTGACCACCCGCCCCCAGCACAAGGCCCGGCGCGGGTTAGAGAGGACTTAGGCCGAGGTCGGCATCTCGCCCTGAAAACGGGCTACATACCAATCCATGGCCTCGGCCAAGCCTTGGGCGATGCGGTGGCTGGGCTGATAGCCCAACAAACGCTGCGCTTTGCTAATGTCGGCTTGGGAGTGACGCACATCCCCGGCGCGGAAATCCCGATATTGGGGCTGGGCTCCGGCCAGATGTGGGAAGCGTTGTTGCAGATCACCTTGCAGCATGTGGTACAGGCCGTTCAAGGTAGTGCGGTCGCTCACCGCCACGTTGTACACCTGATTCGCGGCGTCGGCGTCTGCCGTAGCCGCCAAGAGATTGGCTTGCACCGCATTAGCCACATAGCAAAAATCGCGGCTGGTCTCGCCGTCACCATTAATCCACACCTGTTCTTGCAACAGCAGAGACTTGACCCACTTGGGGATCACGGCTGCATAAGCACCTTCAGGATCTTGGCGCGCACCAAAAACATTGAAGTAGCGCAGACCAATGCTTTCAAAGCCATAACAACGACTAAACACGTCGGCGTACAGCTCATTCACATATTTGGTCACAGCGTAGGGTGAGAGAGGCTTGCCGATATGCTCTTCTACCTTGGGCAGGCCGGGATGGTCGCCATAGGTGGAGCTGGAGGCGGCATAGACGAAGCGCTTTACGCCTGCGTCACGGGCCGCCACCAACATATTGAGAAAGCCATCAATATTGTTGCTGTTGGTGGTGATGGGATCATTCACCGAACGGGGCACCGAGCCCAGCGCCGCTTGTTGGAGCACGAAATCCACACCTTGGCAGGCGTGGTGACAGGCATCCACATCGCGAATATCGGCTTCGATAAAGTGGTGGCGCTCACGCTGCTCTGGGGTCACGGACGCCAGAACTTCCTCGATATTGCTCCGATGGCCCGTGGAAAAATTATCCAGAGCCACCACCTGTTGGTTTAAGCGCAACAATGTCTGCACCAGATGCGAACCAATAAAACCGGCGCTGCCTGTTACCAGCCAGCGCCGTGGTTCCTGGAGTAGACGAGCGCGTACTTCGTCTATCTTGGTCATGAATGCGTGAGCTTACAGTCGCCAGAAGTCGATGGGATGCTTGGCTGCCACAGCAGGATCAAACACACTCTTCACATCAATCAAAGCACCGCCGGGCTGCAACTTGGCCACGAAGTCTTCGATGGGGCGGGAGGCGAACTCTTTGTGCGCCACAGCCAGCACCACCGCCGCTGCTTGGGGCAGATCATCCCAAGCAGTGAGGCTAACACCGTATTCATGCACCGCTTCGGCGTTGTCGGCCACCGGGTCATGCACACAGATATCCACGCCGTACAGGTTCAACTCGTTAATGATGTCGATCACCTTGGAGTTGCGCAGGTCAGGACAGTTTTCCTTGAAGGTCAGGCCCAGAATCACCACCTTGGCGCCCTTCACCACCGTGCCAGAACGCACCATGTGCTTGATGGTTTGTTCGGCCACGTATTTGCCCATGCCGTCGTTAATACGACGCCCGGCCAAAATCACGTCAGAGTGGTAGCCCAGCATTTCAGCCTTGTGGGTCAGGTAGTAGGGGTCCACACCAATGCAGTGCCCGCCCACTAAACCGGGACGGAAGGGCAGGAAGTTCCACTTAGTACCCGCAGCCTTCAGAACTTCCAGGGTGTCGATGCCGATCTTGTCGAAAATAATCGCCAATTCGTTCATCAGGGCGATGTTCAAGTCGCGCTGGGTGTTTTCGATCACCTTAGCGGCCTCGGCCACCTTGATGCCACTGGCAGGATAAACGCCAGCCGTAATCACACTGGCGTAAATTGCTTGCACTCTTGCCAGCGTCTCAGGGGTATCGCCCGACACCACCTTAACGATCTTGGTGACGGTACGCTCTTTGTCACCGGGGTTGATACGCTCAGGGGAGTAGCCCACGAAGAAATCTTGCTTCCATTTCTTACCGGAGAACTTTTCGATAATCGGAATACAAATTTCTTCCGTAGCCCCCGGATACACCGTGGATTCGTAAACGATGATGGCACCGGGGCAGAGATTCTTACCAACGATTTCACTGGCCCCTTCCAGCGGGGAAAAATCCGGCTGGTGGGCGACATCCACGGGCGTGGGCACCGCCACAACAACGAAATCAGCTTCTTTGATAGCAGCGGGATCTGTGGTGCATGTCAGCTGGGTGGCGGCTTTCAGGGCCTCGCTACTGACTTCTCCAGTGGGGTCACAGAAATTCTGGTAGTGCTGCACTTTGCTTGCGGATAAGTCAAAACCGATGGTGCGGTATAACTTGCCAAATTCAACAGCCAAAGGGAGTCCAACGTAACCCAAACCTACTACGGCGATTGTGGTCATCACTGTATTCCTAATAAAGTTTATAAGGTTTTCTGGAGAGCGACGGCTTCAGCCTTGACGGGATCCTTGCTGTCCAAGGTCACAAGAGCGTCCAGAATTTTGCGTGCCTCATCCTTCTTGCCTGCGCTTACCAGTGCTTTTGCATAGTTAAGTCGGATGGCCGATGCTTCAGGCGCAAGGGTAACAGCCTGTTTGAGTAAGCTCAAGCCCCTGAGTGCATCGCCCTTTTTGGTCAGCAGAGTGCCCAGAGTGTCTAGGATTGCCGGCGTATTCGGGGCCAGTTTGTTCGCTTGCTCTGCGTATTCAATAGCTTTGGGATCGTTAATCTGGCCCGAGATCCATGCCAGATTATTGAGCACCATGCCGTTGTTCGGCTCGATGGCTTGAATTTCCTTGTATTGACGGTAAGCCAAGTCATATTGCTTGTCGTTCAGGCTCTTCTCGGCCAAGAAGGTACGCACCACGGGGTCTTTGGGATTTGCCCGAACCCAGTCCTGCATCATCTTCTCGCCTTCGGCGGCTTTCCCGGCAGCGGACATCACGGTATGCAACGCCACCACAAGATTTGGCGCCTTGGTGCTGGCGATACCTTGCTTCAACACCGCAGCGGCTTCATCCCACTTCTTTTGGCTGCCATAGACATCGGCTTCCAACATAAAGCCCATGGGATTACGCGGCTTTTGCCGTTGCACATCCTTAGCCACACCCACGGCTTCACGCTGACGCCCCATCATGGTGGTCAGCGCCACGAGGCCAGACTGCGCCTCCAAGAGGTCAGGCTTAATAACCAGCGCCTTACGCAGTGCCCCCAAAGCCAATTCGTTTTGCTGCTGCTTGAGGTAAATCCCCGCTAAACGCAACTGCGGCATGGGCGATTCAGCCACCATGGTGGCGAGCTTGGAGTAAGTGGTAATGGCTTCATTGCTACGGCCAATGGCCATCTGCGCCATACCCAACACATCCATCACTTCAGGGCTATCGGGTAAGGCGTTGTAGGCATCCTGGGCGGCAGACAAGGCCTTATCCGGAGCCTTGGTGGTCAGATAATGACGGATCAGCGCAATACGGCCTTGGGCATTGGTGGGATTACCCGAGACAGCCCGCACTAACGGC
>JACCDO010867067.1_pt1 | contig 13540 bp, 12 predicted proteins | sample 7446101 | NCBI WGS metagenome assembly JACCDO01 (sample SAMN15323440, study PRJNA562643) | freshwater metagenome | isolation source: river surface water | place: USA:Blue River Watershed | collected 2017-08-16
AGGAGTATACGAGGGTGTATCTGTAGGAGTATACGAAGGTGAATCTGTAGGAGTATACGAAGGTGAATCTGTAGGAGTATACGAGGGTGAATCTGTGGGGATGTACGAAGGTGTATATGTGGGCATTGCAGTGGATGGAGTGGCTGTGGGAGTATACGTGGGTGTATCTGTGGGAGTATACGAGGGTGTATATGTAGGAGTATACGAGGGTGTATATGTAGGAGTATACGAGGGTGTATTTGTAGGAGTGTACGACGGTGTATATGTGGGGGTGTACGAAGGCTGGCCATAGACCGTAGCTGAAACTGCATCTATAAGAAAGGTGCAGTCGCCGCTACAGCTATATGCACTTTGTGTAAATTTAAGGGAATCAGTCCTATCTCCAGAGGTCGCAGGTATGGTGACTGATTTTAGCACCCAACTACCAGTTGTATAGAAAGTTCCCAGTGTAACTGATCCATAAGTAACTGTGCAACCAGTTGACGCATATCCCGATCTTGAAATTATATAGAATGTAACAGTTGCCATGTAATTACTGGGCACATTTAATGATTGGTACAATTCACTTCCGATTCCTTGGACTCCGACGCAATAGCTGCCAACCGCACATGAAGCGTAATTCAACCACTCACTAATTTGTGATTTCATTACGACTGTTGTACCTAGTTTTGACCACGCAGTTGGAGTCATGTAAGACCACGTAGATACTACATTAGATTCAAAACCACCGTTCGAGAGATTCGCGAATACCACTAATTGCAGAAGCAGCAATATCAATAGTGGTGCGAGCACACGCAGTGATCGCATTTAAAATGCTTTGTTCGATTAGATGGATTTACGAATCTGCTCGATGATGAAGAAATACTGGAATATGTTGATGCAGTCTCAATCCACGCTGCCGATGCTCGCAGGCTCTCCCAAGAGTCGCCGCAGAGCAAAAGCTAGGTATCGAGCGAGTACTGCACGAGGACCTCTTTCTCTTGAATTTTTTCTCCGAGTCCGGATCTCAGCGAAACCCTAACCGACAAGAGGAACAAAAATTTAAATAATTTCATTAGTTAATTACCGAAATATCCGTTAAAGCTCTTCCCTGGCGCCGTCGCCGTCTTCGCCGTCGGTCTCCACCTCCAACTCGCTCTTGAGCTCAAGCGAGTCGATGTCCAGGGACTTGGCTAGGGTGCGGTACATTCTCTCCGAGTACAACTCTGGCTCGTTCTGGACGAAGCCGGAGGTGACGAGCGCCGTGTCGTAGAGCAGGTACGCGACGTCCTTGGTGCTCTCCTCTTGAGGCGCGTTTTGAACCAAATCCAACAACTTCAATATCAACGGATGGCGAGGGTTGATCTCTAGAGTGCGAGTAGCTTGCATATTCTTCAATCCTTCTTGTGTGTTGAAGGTTTGTGCGCGCATGATGCGCTCCATGTTAGCCGTATGACCATATTGAGAAGTGACAATAACACAAGGACTTCGCTCAACACGTTGGGATACTGCTACCTTGGAGATCTTACCAGTGAATAAATCCTTCAAGTACTTTGTTAATGGCTTGAAAGTCTCGCGGTAGGCTTTGGTGCGCTTCTTGATAGTTGCTTCGTCTTCGTCGCCAAACTTGATGCCTTCTTTAGTCAAAGATTGTAACTTGTAACCATCGAACTCACCTAGGTGTTGGAATGCGTACTCATCAACAGGATCAACCAAGTATAACACTTCAATGTTCTTCTTCAATGCAACTTCTAAGAATGGACTAGATTTGACAGTTGCCATGTTCTCGCCTGCCACGTAGTAGATCTCCTTTTGCCACTCTGGCATTGCTCGAATGTAGTCATCAAAGCTGACCCACTTGTCGTCGCTGGTTGAAGACTTGAAGCGAAGCAACTTCGCTAGCTTCGAACGATTTGGCTGGTCCTCGATGACGCCCATCTTCAAGCCTTTGCCGAACTGCTCCCAGAACTTGATGTATGGGTGCTCAGGGTCGTTAGGAGCTAGTTTCTTCTCAGTGCTACTTGCCTCTTCATCCTCCTCGTCATCATCGTCGCTACTCTCAGTCTTTCCAGACGCCAACTTCTTCAACATTTCTAATGCCTTGCGCACAACTTTCTTACTCATTACTTTCAGAATCTTGTGTTGTTGCAAGGTCTCACGACTGACGTTAAGTGGTAAGTCATCGGAATCAACCACACCCTTGATGAAGTTCAAGTACCGTGGTAATAGATCCTCGAAGTCCTCTTGGATCAACACCTTGCGGACGTATAAACGGACCCCAGCGCGCACATCACCATAGCGGTCGTACAGGTTCAATGCCTCGTTAGGAACGAACAAGATACTCTTGAAAGACACCTCGCCTTCGGCTTTGAAGTGACTCCAGGTGGCGGCGTCTGTTGGATCCTTGCATATTGCCTTGAAGAACTTCTTGTACTCTTCGTCTTCGATTTCACTTGGGTCTCTGGTCCAGATGGCGACGTTGCTGTTGACGCGATGCCATTCCCATTTATCAACTGTTTTAGTCTTCTTCTCATCGTCTTCCTCTTCCTCTTCATCTTCCTCTTCTTCCACTTCCAAGTCACTGTCGGTGCCTTCTTCAGCTCCTTCTTCTTCGCCTTCCTCCTCGTCCTCTTCGTCGTCCTCGTCGACTACTTCAGTCGTCTTCTTGTACAAGGAGATTGGGAAGGTGATGAACTCAGAGTAACGTTGAATCAATCCTTCAATTTTGTCTTGAATTAAGAATTCAGAAGCGTCTTCCTTCAAGAACATGGTGATCTCGGTTCCTCTGCCAAGAGTGTTGCCTCTTGGGTCCTTTACAACAGTGAAAGAAGAGTCGGCAGTACTCTCCCAAATGTATTGGTCATCATCATTGTTCTTACTCACCACACGCACCTTGTCGGCAACTAAGTAAACAGAGTAAAAACCAACACCGAATTGACCGATTAATGACATATCGGCGCCTTCGTTCAGTGCTTCAACAAAATTTGATGTGCCAGATTTAGCTACAGTTCCCAAGTTATTGACCAAATCATTCTTAGTCATACCAATACCAGTATCACGAATAGTTACGGTTTTATGTTCAGGATCGAAGGAAATGTTGATGTATAAGTCTTTCGTATCACCCAAAATGCCTGCAGCTGACAATGCCAAGAATCTGATCTTATCTAAGGCATCGGAAGCGTTGGAAATAAGTTCACGTAAGAAAACATCACGATTCTTGTACAAGGAATTGATAATGATATCCATTAAACGGTTGATTTCAGCTTGGAATTCATAACTTTCACGTCCTTCAGCCTAGTAATTGAGTGAGTGAAGTGGGGAACGGGGATATTGCAATGGAAACTATTAAACTTACCAATTTCTTCTCATCATCAGCAGAGAAGCCTTTCATGATGGTTCCATCATCCACCTTCTCTTCCTTTTTCTCCTCTACTGCATCTTCTTGTGCATTAACATATCCTGGAGTAATAACCACGAGCGCGAGCGCCAACACTATCGCTAGAGCTAAAACACGCATTCTAGATCTCTGGATCGATTCCTTCTAGATGTGGACGCGTGGGCGATCCGAATCCATGAGGCCGGTGTTCCGGAGTTGTGCGGTCCCGACTCTCACCGAGGAAGTAGTTAGTGGAGGAAGAAGAAGAGAGCAGGATGTTGAATGGAATAGTATTTACTTATGTAATGGTACAAATGCACAAGACGAACTAGTTATCGCTGCTAATTAAAGTCATCGATATTAATTTGTGATGAAATAGTAGACAAAAGTGATCGAGTTGCTTCACGTGGTGCTTTGTATCCAACTAGGGAGCCTTCGATAGGACCATATGTCTCCTTGGTAGTGCTGGTGCTGTATATCGAGGATGGTTGCTCATACACACCTCGTGCTGAAACAGGTCCTCGGGCTGAATTTGGTACTGAATTATTTCCACTTAATATTTTTTTTGGTAATTGTCTTTTTTGTAGTATTAATTGATCTCTTCCTGTGCCCTCTTGCCCTGCCAGCCGTTGGTAGTTGGTCTTCCATCTTTCACTCTCATTCTCAACATCTATACCACCAATAATATTATTTTTTGTTTCTTCATAACTAATTCGTCTATTATTTAAATTATTTGTTGCTGCTGGAACAGGTGCGATATCTCTTCTTTTGTGAGCCCATTCGTGTCTTTCTACTTTACTCACAATTCCTGGGAAAATAACATAATGAGAGAAATCAATATGAAAATATATTAATATTCATAAGGAAGGAGTAGAGAAAGTGATTATAAGGTGTTAGCTGACTTACCAGATTCACTTTGAAGTATGCCAGTCTTTTGTGCTGATTGTTCTTGATAGTGTTTCTTGCCGTATTTATTCGATTTCACCAAACCCGACCAATCTGCGTCGGGATGATTTGGATCGTATATTGTCTCCCATGTAGTAGGCACTGCTTGTGGCATTACATCTGATCGTAGATAAGTGTTTGGATCTGGTCCTCTTAGCACTATAAATGATTAAACAGTGAATAAACAAACAAATAAAGTATTGTTGAAAGAGATACAAACCTTTTCTTGGGTCCACAAGTGGGGCATTCTGAGACAGTAGCTGCATCGAGGAAACTGGCTTCTTGGCGAATGTAGGATGTAAGTGCTCGTGGTGGACGTCGTCCAGCTGCATTGTCTTGTCGCGGCTGAATAAACTCTGCATTTTCACGATCAAAATATACTTTTCGTGTTCAGTCTGTTCTCCAACGGCTTGACTCAGGACCGGCAGGACCGGTCCCGCAACGGAAACTTTTAGTGTAGAAGATAAGTGATGCAGCGTGCACGCCGTGCTTAGATGACTGCAATAATGAGTTGCGAGTTTGGTCAAGTTCTTCTGGGAGCAAACGCGCTCTCGCGCTCTACACAGTTACCCTACCCAAGTAGTGAAAATTTTCTCAAGAAATAAAAAAGTAAGAAATCGTGTCCAAGAGGACTCCGAAACAACATCAATGGAGCACCAGGGACCAGGTGCGCATCTCTATTCCTCCATTACGCCTAATCTCTCTCATTGTCCCACTACCTCTCTGAATCATGCTCTTGTTTACTACAAACTCGGTTCACTTCACTTGCCATCTTGCTTCCTTGCTAATTCACTCACTTACTTACTTACTTACTCACTTACTCACTCAATCCTCACTCATAGTGCTGATGGAATCTCCGCAGACGCATGCAAGTAAGCGTTCCCGGGGCTTGGGTCCATATGATGAAGAGAACCATGCCCCACAACCTACATATATGTCAGCAGCACGTACAAAACGAGGATTATGTGATGACGGTCAGTTATTCGATAAGAGAACAAGGCATTCAGATAGTATGACTACCAATATATGTGGTGATACTACATTAGATCGTAATAGTGCGCTGATTGATAACAATATGTTCATAAGTAGTTTGAATAGGGAATACCAGCAACAATTAACGAAGAAATCATATGAATTACAAGGTATAACCCTTTCGTCAAGTAAACGTTTCTCATACTCACTTTTCCTTAATAACTATAGAGTTGAATCAGAAGTATAACAATGTGGTAATGCTTGGATCAAAAATGCAAAATGACTGCAAGCGTCTCGATGAAGAAAATAAATTACTGAAAAGAGCAGTAAGTATACAAGATAATAAACTAAAGCAAGCCGATGAAGTCAACAATCAGTTGCAAGTTATACTGAATCAAGCCATTCAGCGCATTCAGCAACTAGAAGAAAATAATAATGAATTGAAGATTGCCTTGCTGTCTAGGCTCGACAACTCCAATTCTTTCGACAACTTCATGAGGGGACCGCCAGATGTGTTTTAGATGCGCTTCCACGCGACTTGCGCCGTGTCCGTTTGTCTCTATTGTCCTACAACATATTGTGTTTTTTGTATCTTTTAATTATGTCGAATTCTTTCAACGGAAAGCTGGAGTGCGGGACCAGACAAGCCTCGTGAATCGGAGTAGTAGGTAGCTCAGAATCTACGAGTCGAGTGGTCGCGCCAGCATACAATCCCCTCTTCATGGTGGCGCGCCAACTATCTTCTAGAGGAGTTGCACTCATAACAGTAGGACCCGCTCTAACATTTAAAAATCATCGCCAGAAAACACCTCGGTGGCAAGTGGCAGAGATGCCAACATGTCGCAACTGTCTGCAAGAGTTCGATGTGGCAACTAATAGCCCCACTGCGTGTCGGATTCACCCAGAACTATATTCTGGGGAGACATCTCAACGCTGGAAGGAGCCTGGTAAGTAAGCTCACTACTTTGATGCTCTTCTCACTCTATGGACTTACTCACTCGCAATGCAGGTGATACGAAATATGCTTCAACGATATATTACTTCTACAGTTGCTGTGGAAATCCAAACAAAGACTCTGCTGGATGCTGTTACAGTGCTCATATAAGCTTTTCGGATACAAACACAATTGAGCAAAGACAACCAGGGATGGGTGTATTAAAGTCTGATGTTGAGTTCCAAAAGATGCTTAGTAGCTTTGTCACTGAGCAGGAGGCCAAGGTTGCGGCAGAGAGTGAAACATTTACTCTAGATATTGCTTGAAGATTGTAACATATTATAATTAATTGTTATTTACATAGTTGAAGACACTAATCGTCGTCGTCCCTGTCGTTGTTATGCGTCATGGTCGCGCAGCGTCTGCTGTCCATAGCTGCCTGTCTGATGGCTAATTTCTTTAAATTTTCTTTGATTTCACCACATTTTGGTACTTTACAATCATCAACACGGCAGTGTCTCGCGTGTATTTGCAATATTGCGTTTAGCTTTGAACAAGTTGGGCATCTCTTGGCCACCGAGTCTTTGCAGCTGTGGAAGTGGTCGATGTACTCCTTCATCTTCTTGCAACTTCGAACGTTACATTCGGTGCCGATACACGATGACGAATGCAACAGTAATTGCAGATGTAACTGTAAATTACGCTGTCTTTCACGGCGTTGCTCTTCAGTCAGTTGCTGCGGCAATCCGCCATCGCCACTTATTGGCAGCTGCTTCAGTTGGTGCTTAGGATGAACACTTGAACCGTATTTACGGTAGCAATTGACGCAGAAATCAATCTCACACGTTGGACAGTTGATGCGGAAGCCTTGCAGGATGTCCTTCTGGCAGGTTGGATGCGCACAAGTGTACGGTCTTGCAGGCGCGTCGGGGTTGTGCATGTGGTACAAGACCATCATTGAGGTGAGTTTGGCTCTTCTTAACTGGTCGAATTGGTACGAGTTAATGCGGCACAAATCGAGGAAGGACTGTCGACTGTCCCAGTGCGGCGACTCGATGCTCTCGTCCACATCCTCGGTGTCGTCTTTGGTGATGATGGAGTCAATGAACGAAGATGACAGATTCAACGGCTCGCTGCTGCCAGTCTCTTGGCACAGCACGGCATCCGTGGATCCGCCTGCTTTATCCTCGTTCTCTTCAACGGCGGAGTTATCCACAGCTATTGGGGCGTGCACACTAGGTACAACGACATCCTCTTTCTCTAGCTCTGTGCTACTATCCGCCTTGAGCATCGACGACGACGAGCTGCCAGCCTCCTTCTCCTGCAGGATTTCTTGTTCTCTTAGCAAGTGCATTCGCTCGGCGTATTCCTTCGGATGCAACCTAGCTACGAAGAACAAGGTTTGATATGGTTTGATTGAGTTGGAGAATTTAAGCATGACTGGGTCGGTGATAGCCGACACTTCGCCGTCCGCGCCCTTCACTTTCTTACCAGTCACTGGGGGGCGACCTTGTTTCTTCCGCTTCGAGCTACCGGCTTCTTGCGACATGTCATCTGCTTTTCCTTGCTCACAATCCTTGATTATTGTCTCGATTTCACTCACGAAATAGTCGCCTTCGAAGTAAGGGATTACCGTGGCGTCGTTCGCTGGGTTCTCCATGAACTCGGTGTATAAGTTGGTGATTTCCGTCACAATCCCTCTGTCGACGCACTTATCCAGCATGTCTTGGTACCATTTACGCAGTTTATCTTCTTTGGGAGTCTTCTGGTCGTTGGGATGCACATAAAGGATGTAGTCGTCGCCTTTGGCAGGCGGACACGCCCAGATGTGGCACGTGTGGAACCCGCGACGCTTCATGTACTCCAAGTAAGACACTAGTATCTCGTGGTAGATCATGGTGCGATATTGCCGCGGTCGGAAGTAGAACACCGAGTCTAAGTACGAGATGTAGACCCTCCGTTGGTTGGGGTTCGGGCACTTGTGACCGTACTCGTACACATACATCCCCAGTAGTATGACATCCACACCATCAACGTTTTGGAATAAAACGATGCATTTGACCTTGCAAGGGAAGTTGTCGGGATATCCCTTGCTTTTGTAGCGTTTGTACATGTTCTCGCGCACATAGTGAGGCTTTTCGTAGGACAAAACACACCGCAAAGACAGTCCCGAGCACTTCTCGACCTTGTCGTACGGGATGCCCAGCGCGGCAGCCGTCTTGTGGTACTGCGCTTCCAAGCACTCGTAGACTCGGCGTTCCAGGAATGTTGACAGAGTGTTATGCGGCAAGTCCACAGCCCGGGTCTTCTTAGTAGTTAATGAAGTGATCAAAACAGCGTCAATCTTGCCTCCAACCGCCTTGCGCTTCTCTATCAAGCAATACGGACATACGTATGGCACGTCGCGCTCCGAGAAGTTGCGTCGGTTGTTGAACAGACCACATACGTGGTGAATCCAGCCGTTGCACAGATCGCATTGAACAAATGACTCGAGACTTGGCTCGAACTTGCTCTTGATCAACTCGTTCTTGTGCAGGGTGCAATCCGCCAGCTTGATCGCCTGGTTGTCCTTGAGCTCGTTGTAGCAGGACGTGCACCAGTGGTAAGACTGATTAGGTGCCGCATAAAACGTGGTGTTTTTTCTTATTCGGGAGCCATTGCAGTGTCTGCCGTTGCAGTGAAACACTTGCTGCTCGTAGTGCAAGTCGCCTTCGCCGCAGATGAAGCAGTTCAAGTCCTTCTTGTGGCGGTTCAACTCCACTTTCTTGTCGTATAAAGCCAATATATTATTCATTTTCTTGTCAAATTCATTGAGTAATTTGACTGCTAAGTCGTACACTTCGGAGTCGTCGGGGTTGTACTCGATCGCGTTGTTGAACACCAAGTGCACGTCTGAGACAAAGGATTCCACGTCGCGATAGCTGTATTGCTTGTCTTCCAGCTTCTTCTTGATCGTGCCAAGGTCCATTGGCTGCTTGATTATGTCGAAGTAATCCGGCAACTCCAACGCTACGGGATCCACTGGGCGCCCGAAGATGTCGTTGCAATGAGGCATCTTCAGTATCTCCTCGAGCGGCGGGTGACACAACTCATAGACGTTGCGGAACGAGTCACGAATACCTTTAATGTGAGCATAAATTTGTTCATTTGGAAAGGAGTATAATGGGCAAGAAATGGGATCTAGCAATGCGTTGCGGCGCTTGGCGATGGCTGCGGCGTCTAGCGCGTGCTCTTGGGCTACTTGTTGGGCTTTCAAGTGCTGTAACGCTGCAGCGCTAGTGCTGCCATTCTTATACTTTTTACTGCTTGTTTCATACGATGCTGATAAAGTGCGCTTTCCATCCGTGCTGACCTTGCTAGCCATGCGCACAGGGCCACAAATCACACAGGTTTCATCTTTGCAGTTAGTATAGTGAGTAAGGACGTATATAGATGAACAACAATGTCTTCGATCACACTTTGAATCCTTGCACGAATGAATATGATTCCAAACTCCTTTCATGTTCTCACAGTCCATGCTTTTGTCGGGGCAAGTGCCTGGTTCGTACGGACACTTGGAGGCATGGCGCAACTGCAGCAAACGCTGTTGTTGTTGATTGATTATTTGTCTTTTATGTTCCATAGAATTTTTGATATCGACTGATGTTTGAGGCATGATTACACTCATAGGCGGACCTGATTCTCTGTTAACTATAGTGGTTTCAGGTTTCACTACCACGGTAGGCGCAGCTACGTTCCTAGAAGCGCCGTTGGGATTCATGCGTCGCACTATGTCCGTCAGCCTTTTCTTCAGCGTGTTACTATCATTATAATCCTCTAATGAATTCGCTTCGTAATACAAGTACTCCTCCAGCTGCTTCGCCATTCTGGGGATCTTCTCTGCGTTAGCATCAGGCTTCCTTTCCCTCAGAAGAGCCATTATGGATTCAGTTACTTTCAAACGCATATCTCTTATCAAATCTGAATTATTATGCCATAATTTCGGTCTTTTGCTGCTTACTCTCGCACTACTATCACCAGTTGCTGGAGGAATGACCGTGATTGGTGTCCCAGAACTCGGGGTGATTTCGATTCCTCCAACTATGCCATGTCCATGTCCTATTATAAAAATATACATTAGTAAAATTTACATCAATAAAATTATGAGTTCAGCATGTCCATAAGTGTGCTTTAACGATCCTAAAAGCATTGATGATGTGTATTATATATGGCTCACGGTTCTAAATGCCTACAGATCATCTCTACGCAAAGATATTCGACAAAATAATGAATAAAATCATCATTTTATTGTTAAATATATGTTAAATTGTAGATTTTTAGAGAAATATAGGCAAATATAGTAACCAATGAGTGCCAATAGCAGTCAAACTCGTTAATGTTCAACTTTACTCGGTAGATTTGGCGTATTATAGGAATAAATGATGAAAGTATTGACTACCTTGGTAACTCATTTCCACCTCTCTGATTTACTTGAAATTAAATCGATAAACTCGCAGTTTTTGGTGCTTAATCTCTCCCCCTGCAAGTATCGTGACCTAAACAAACACTTCCAGCGCGTAAAATGCTGTAGTTCACAAGTAAATGACCTCCTTTCCCGGCAGAAGGATTTTTTGATCCATTTTTAAGGAAAAGGTGTGGATCACAGATTTCAACCCTAACCATTTTGAAAAAAGAGGAATAATCCCTAAACTAGCTGCAATAGCAGTAAAACCAGCTCATGAGTCGGAGAGGAGCATAGGGCAGCAGCGGCACGCGGGAATAGAGCATGAATTATTCTACTCAAGACTCGGCGCAGGAGTGAATGGACGCACCGCGACGCCCACTAATAGAGCCACAACTAGCTGTCTCTAAGCGCTAAGCGCGCTCTGATTCCGCGCTGCTAACGTTTTTGCTGGTTCCGGATACAAGGTCCCATCGCCAGTCTTTCTCCTTTCCGAGGTCAGATAGGTAGTAGGAATTGAGGAGCGACAATGCAGTCGGACGACGTGGTGTGGGACATAATCAACAACTCCTTCTGCTCGTTTAAAGCGTCAGTAGCTAGAGAGAGAACATTTTGTCAAAATCCATACAATGTTACTGGATTATGCTTGAAGTCGGCGTGTCCACTAGCAAACAGTCGCTATGCGACCATTCGAGAAGAAGAAGGAGTATGTTACTTGTATATGAAGACAGTAGAAAGAGCTCATACGCCGAAGAAATTGTGGGAGAAGATTAGACTACCTGGTAATTATACCAAGGCTTTAGAGATAGTTAGTGAACACCTAGAGTATTTCCCCAAGTATTTAGTACATAGAAATAAGCAAAGATTAACAAAGATTCACCAAATGATTATTCGAATGAGAAAGATGAAACTAAAAGGAGCAGGACCAAAAATAGTAACAACAAACACTAAAGTTGATCGTCGTGAGAAAGGTCGTGAAAGAAAAGCATTAAAAGCTGCACAATTAGAGAAAGCAATTGAAGAAGAGCTTCTGGAGCGATTGAAGCAAGTAAATGAAAGCGAAATATACAACTATCCTGAACAACAATATAATAAAGCATTAAAAATGGCAAATGATAACTATGAAGAAGAGGAAGATGCGGCAGTGAAAGAGCGCAAGAAGAATAAGAGTGCGACGAATGGTGATGACGACGATGACGATGAAGAAGTAGAAAGCGAGCTAGAATATGAAGACGAAGAAGAAGAAGATCAAGAATATAACATAGAATACGTAGAAGATTTTGACGAAAGTGACGAAGAAGACGGCGAGGAAAATGAGATTGAACACTCCGCGGACCAACTCGCTGCGTTGTATAATAGTATGAAGCGCAAGCTAGCAAGCAAGGGCAAAGGCGGTAAAGGCGGCAAAGGAGAGCTAGAAATAGAGTATGAAGAGGAGGACGAAGGTCCGGTGAAGCAAAAAGCATCCAGAAGAAATTAACTTTATAAATATCTACACTATTTAATATGTAACTAATCCATCGAGCACTAATAGTATGAGTTTAACGTGGCGTCGGTAAATTCGCCGAATGTTTGGGACGGATTCCATCTTGATTCCAACGACGGTACACCCCTAGGTAAGTTAAGCGCAGCACTCTGTGATTGCGCCTTGTTACCATCCACATTCTCAGGGCAACACATTGGCTCCATCCACATTGGCTCCATGAACACCGCAAAGGTTTCCCTGCTGATGCCAGGAACATTCGATCCTCGGACAGCGTGTGGTGTTGCTTGTAGGATTCCACCGGAGTGAATTTGCGCCGTTTCACCGATTTGATACGCGATGCAGTCTGGAGGTATTGCGACCTTGAACAACTCGCTGTTTCTGCTGCGAATATACAAACCAGCTGTTGGGTCGGTGTTTGATACAATATTTCCATCTGCGTCAATAAATAATGCACTTACTAGACCAGTAAGTGAGCCGTGATCATTATGCCATCCGCACCACGAAGAGAACTCTTCGTCGCCAGTCGTGGCACTCTCTGCGGCGGTATTGTTCTGCGGGAAATAGTGCAACAATCTTGCTTTGCAGCATTTAGAACTGACAATTATATTTTCTAACCTATTCGTTTCATAAGTTGGGCACATTTCTTTGACGAATTTGTCGCATTGTCGCGATACCAAGATACCAGTGTTGACAATGATCTGGCCCAACTCTTTGAATGCTGGCTCTAATGCAGGTAAGTCTTCAGTTGGCCATATATTTGGATGAATAAATGGTGAATATTTTTTAATAGTTTCTTCATCGTCGACAGGTCGATCATATTGTGGATTTGCATAATAAGATCCCTTGGAAACATCTGTTTTCCCTTGTAACTTCTCTTTACCATGTGACCAACCGAATGAATAAAAGCTTTCTTTATGTACATATTTCTCTTTGACGGCATCATCCAATATTGCAAATTCTCTGGCTAATGGCAATAATCTCATCCTACAAAATAAAGTAATAAATCAATCAATTTAATGAAGCAAGTTGAAAGTATGTGCTATGTATGTACCTCGCTTCTGCCAATCCTGGCACATTCTTGACACACAAGATCCCGAGACCATCGACGCCGTACGCACGATGAATTTCCTCCTTGAAATCTTTCTCGCCTTGCAACTCATTCCAATCCAGCAGTACCACTGAGGCCTGCTGCGCTTGAGACATCCTTCTTTGTGCTCAATAAAACGTTGCTTTCGCTGCAACTACCGTGACTTACGGTCGTTTTTGTGGTACTTCAAGCTTTTCGTTTCAGCGATCGATTTCTAGTACCGGTCTCATTGTGTCTAACTTAATTTGTTGATTCACACTATTAAATGTGCTCGAGGATGTGACTAGTTGATGGGACGAGTTGCGTTGGCTGCGAGGTGC
>JACCDO010376590.1_pt1 | contig 13539 bp, 15 predicted proteins | sample 7446101 | NCBI WGS metagenome assembly JACCDO01 (sample SAMN15323440, study PRJNA562643) | freshwater metagenome | isolation source: river surface water | place: USA:Blue River Watershed | collected 2017-08-16
TCTCCGCTGGTCGCTGTCAAACACCTGCATTACGACTGATTTACGACAATCAACGTGATATTGACGATAATGGACCAGGAACCGAGACTTATGATGTGGTTGGTTATTTTACGAAACTCAACATTCCATTTAAACTGGAATCCGAACACAATCTCACCAAGGAGACAATGGAAGAATTTCTTGAAAACACTGCATCGCACGAACATGTGCTTACTCACAAAGAACCAACCAGGTCGGAGAGAAAAGCACCGCAACCATTTATTACGTCAACACTCCAACAATCAGCCAGCAATGTCCTCCATTACTCTCCAAAGGATACAATGAGACTCGCACAAACTCTTTATGAAAACGGTTACATCACTTATATGCGAACAGATAGTAAGAAATACAGCGAGACATTTATTGCCAGTGCAGTTAAGTATTTAAAACAGAATTATACAGAGGATGTAATTGCATCACCCGAAGATTTGGCTGGAATTACGCTGGGAGCCACGGAACCATCCAAATCGCGTAAGCCAGCCAAACCGGACATCACCCAAGACGCACACGAGGCCATACGCCCCACAAACATCGCCACACGGGACATCGTCGACGAGAAAATCGGCCAGAAAGAGCGTCGACTGTATACGCTCATCTGGGCAAATTCTCTCCAGAGTTGTATGGCATCGGCGATATATAGTGTCATTCGGGCCGAAATTGCGTCCCCAATTCCAAAGGTGTCTTATTCCAACACCGCAGAAATCCCTGTTAGATTAGGCTGGCAAACCATTGGCAAATCCGCACATACAGAGCCAGACACCGAGGAAGAACCAGCAAACACTACGACAATTTACAACTATTACAAGACGATTTCAACAATTCCAGTGAATTACAGCAGAATTACAGCGAAATTTGCAGTGAAGCAGGGGAAACAACATTATACCGAGGCGAAACTAGTGAACCTGCTCGAAACTCGCAATATTGGCCGTCCAGCAACGTTTTCCAGTCTTGTTGACAAGATTCAAGAGAGAGAATATGTTGCAGTTCAATCAATTGATGGAAAGCAATACAAATGTGTGGATTATGAGTTGTCAGACGACGAGATTAAGGAAATCACCACACTTCGCTCGTTTGGCAAGGAGAATAAGAAACTGGTTATCCAACCGATTGGTAAGATTGTAATTGAATTCCTCATAAAACACTTTAATGACCTCTTTGTCTATGAGTATACCGCCAATATGGAAAATGAGTTGGACGCAATAGCAAAGGGAGAGAAAGAATGGCAATCACTCTGCCAGCAATGTTATGACCAGATTAAAAGCCTTACAGATAAAATCGCGGACGAACCAATCAATAAGAACAAGTTGGACGAGAATCATTCTCTCTATGTTGGCAAATATGGACCTTGTATAAAATTTTCGGCTCCTGACAAGCAAACCAAGTATTACAAGATAAAGAAGGATGTATCAATCAATGACTTGCTTGAGAAGAAAATTGCTGTGAAAGACGCTATTGTCGATGAAAATCATCCTGATACAATTGATGGCTACTTGGGTGAACATAATGGAGATAAATTGGTCGTCAAAGAAGGCAAATATGGGCCATACGTACAATACAAGGGCAAAATATATTCAATCAAGGGACTTGCTGACGAACCTACACTTGACGACGTGATTGCACTCATTCAGCAAAAAGACGCGGCATCAACCACCACAACGCCATCGTCCAATACACTCCGACAATTGTCTACAAATCCAGAACTTTCTCTCCGTAAAGGACAATATGGACCCTACTTTTACTACAAAACAGTGAAGATGAAACAGCCCAAGTTCTATCCCACCAAAACATGCCCGTTTGACATTGAAACAACCTCTAATGAGAAGATATTGCAATGGTTTAAGGAGGCACATGGAATTGTTGTTGAATGATGAATTATGACTTAAAACAATATTGGTATGCGTTATGTATAAATGAAAAACTTGGTGAGCATAGAGTCAAAGTGTGGGTTTTTATGTAGCACACCACATGGAGGAGATTGTAAAACTTGTCCATGCTGTGACCATACAGTAAAAGACAATTATTACAAAGATGACGTATTTGAAGATTATGAATTTTGTGATAGGTGCGGTATTATATTTGACATCGGCTGTGCATACGAAGTGCGTGGATGTACATCCGACATTTACAACGGTCATTTCATTGGAAAATGGAGATACAAGGATCAAATATACACCGGAATGCCACAATTCGCTTCTCTCGACGAGTTACACTCCGAAATTGCTGACATTGAGATACTAGAATGGATTTGTATAAACCACGGTGCCTACAGCGATTCCACTGTTTTTTATTCATATGACAAATACCCTCAGTATTATATGCCATGCCCACTTAAGAAATAAAATCACACTGAATAATATATGCCTGCTGTCGTTGATTCCAGCTTATATTATTCATCAAATCTGTTGAACATTTTAACGGCGGTTGCTGTAACCGGTCTGGTTGCCTTTTTGTTCCCAAAGGGTGAGTTGCCGGCATACATCACTCTCATTTTCAGTGTAGCACTTGCATTCATATTTGTTATGGCACAAGTAAGCCGTCGCACATCAACAGACCAAACTGCATCGACCTTCTCCAAAATTTGGGGAATTTTCTCTCATTCTTACCCTACAATTGTTCTCATAACACTGCTCTTCTTCCTGGCACTCATATTCGCCACATACAAGCACAACATATATGAAATCGAGCCTCCAGCGGAATTCACTGCATTTAAGTGGACATCATATGTTCTTTTAACATTACAAATAGTCATTCTTTTCAAATACTTAAAGGACGAATTGCTGGGAACCCAAACTACAAGTGGCAATAAGATGCTCAACATGTTAATGAGCAACTTAAAGAATGTTCTCAATGTTTTCTCTCTGATTAACGCACTCATCATCGGCTTTTTATATGTAATCATCTCCAAATTCACCACGGATGGTTAAATGGTTAATTTACTGGTTTCGTTGCTTTCTCAAACTTGTAGGTGATGCCGTAGTTTGTCTCGTTATACCAGACACCCGATATTTTAAGTATAAAATCTTGTGTTTGAGAGAAATTGAGCGTAGCACGAGGCTTCATGTGGTAAGTTTTAAGTGTATGATGTGTAAAAAATGGTGGCTGATGTGGAGGAGCCGTATATGTCTTGTGAGACCGACTGTTTCCATTGAACAGCTTGATGAATCCCTGTTTTGTCTGGTTTTCAATGTGGTGAACCGCCGTTTTCCCTTCTGGCATCTGAATTGCCGACAATATTTCTCTCTCAATCCGTGTCAATTCATTAATGACCGCTTGATTATTGTCTTCGGAGAGAATGAAGCAATGTTTCAGCTTGTCATAACTGGTTTCGGTGCGATTTATTGACAGAGAGAAATGGAAACTAGCTCCGTTCATGGTAAACGCATCGTGTGCGTAGACAAGACGATGAAACCAGCTGTTTTCAATGACGTTGTTCTTTGTTTTTTCACTGAACGTTACGTAATCGCCGTTAAATGTGTATGGTTCTATTGTGAAGTACATTATACAAATACTTATTCTAGTATAAAAGTGTTTAAATGAAAACAAAATAATCATTTAAAGACTAAGTTTTAAATTCTACAAACAAATGCCCAGCATGTATATTGTAGATTATATTTGGCTCGGCGGAAACAACGAGCTTCGCACAAAAACCCGAACACTCACAATTGATGTGAGGTATCCTAACATTCTTCCAACACTCGCCGACATTCCAAAGTGGAATTACGACGGCAGTTCAACCGGTCAGGCACCAAGCGAGGGTGATACTGAGGTGACACTGGTGCCAGTTTACATGAAGGCCAGTACACGCAGATGCATACCGCCAATTGAACACACCATCATTGTTGTATGTGCAACTTATTATGCCGATGATAAGCCATTGCCAAACAATCATTATGACTTTGCCCATCGCGTTTTCTCTCAAAAACAAGAGGAAGAACCCTGGTTTGGACTCGAACAAGAGTATTTCATCATGGATAAGTATACTCATCAAGCAATTGGCATGAATGACCATATAAATACTCCACAAGGACAATTTTATTGCGGGGTTGGTGGCCTCAATTCTTATGGGCGTAACATAATTAGCAGACATTACATGAATTGCTTAACATTCGGCCTGCAAATAAGCGGAGTCAATCAGGAAGTGGCCGTTGGTCAATGGGAATTTCAGATTGGACCTGTCACCGGAATTGAAGCAGCACATCAAATGATAATCGCCCGGTTCCTTCTTGAAAGTGAGGCAGAAGATGCTGGATGCTACATCTGTTATGATCCCAAACCTTATTCAGAGTGGAATGGTAGTGGATGTCACATCAACTTTTCAACAAAAGCAATGCGTGAGTCAGGAGGATATCCAGTTATTATCTCTGCCATGGATAAACTGGAAGCCAAGCACATTGACCACATCGCAGTTTATGGAATTGACAATGAGAAGCGTCTTACTGGTCGCCATGAAACCAGCAGTATGAAGAAGTTTACTTGGGGTGTAGGCACACGTAATACCAGTGTCCGCATTGGAAACGACACTTATAAGAATGGATGCGGGTATTTCGAGGACAGACGACCTGCGGCCAACATTGACCCATACATAACAACTGCGATGATTTTTAAGACCTGTGTGCTTGATGAAATAGCCAGACCAATCATGACTTCTCAGTAGGTACATTTATCATTTTCTCTCCTTCAACAATTACATCCGCCATGCACTTAATCACACAATTTGCTGCAGCCAACCACAAATCACGGTTATTCCCTGAAACACCTGCAACTTCGAGTGAATGTACCATTTTTATCAACTGGTTACTGACAATTTTGTTTTGATAAAGCAACTTTTCATAATCGGGATGAAGAATTACTGTTTTTTCAACCGGTTTTCGGGCAATTCCACTTTGATCTTTGTCAACAACTATAAAATCGTTTTCTTCTTCAACGAGTTCAAAACCCTCGAACATTTCCAGATTATATAATACTAGAGATTTTCATTTAAATATGTGCAAACAAGATTAAAATACTTAAATGAAGCAACGATATGCAAAAAACCAGCGTCTGTCGTTTATAATGGAAATTATAACAGTACTTCGCAACTTTAAAGGAGAGAATGGAGATTGTGTTAACTTATACAATGAAGAATATGATGCAATAAAGTCACTCAAATCCGAGTTCGACTCTTATCTAAATCAAGACGATACCACATCAGTGACATTCGAAGGTACAATAAAATTCGATGAACTTAATAGAAAATTGCAATATCGCTTGCCAGCGTTCTCTCCACACAAGCCAACTGTTGTATTAAAGAAACCTAATTAAATAACAGCATTACTTATTTAAAAACATATGTAATGCTTTTATATCAACCATGAAAATAGAGCAACATTTTGAAGAATACATAAATGATGTCGACAAACACAATTACCATGCAGATCTGGTGAAAATCTATGACAAATTTCCTGATACTATTGAAGAGTTCAAAAACTTATTGTTTTATGGTAGATCTGGTGTAGGAAAGTATAGTCAAATGCTGTACTCAATAAAACGTTATAGTCCAACTTCTCTCAAATATGAGAAAAAAATGTGCATAACACTCAATGATAAGAAGAAGAGTAACTATTTCATTAAAATCAGCGATGTTCACTATGAAGTCGACATGTCTTTGCTGGGATGCAACGCAAAAACTCTGTGGAGTCAAATCTATTACCAAATATGTGATGCAGTAAAGGCAAAGCAAACTAACAGGTATGGAATAATTGTCTGTAAGAATTTCCACGAGATTCACCCCGAGTTGCTGGATACATTTTACAGTTACATGAACGATGTCCAATTTATAAAATTTGTGATTTTAACTGAACATATTTCGTTTATACCAGATAACATAATAAATGCATGCAGGATTATTGGATTAAAGACACCTGCCATATCTTCTCTCCAAAGTTTCGTTAAAAAAACTATTAAAAAAGAAGTTCCAATTGTCAACTTAAAGGATAGTAGAGGACAGTTTAAAGAATTGGTTGAACCTCATTCTACAATATGCAACAAAATAATTAAAATGTTAAGTGTGGATGATGTTGATTATTTAAAATTGAGAGAATACATTTATAGTTTATTCATTTTGCAGTATGACATACCAGAATGTGTATGGTACATATTAAAAAATTTGATAAACAGTGGATACATAGAAGCAATGAATGTTCTCTCAGAACAATACGAATTTTATTACTTATACAACAACAATTACAGACCAATCTATCATTTAGAAAAATTCTTTTTAATACTTCGTTCGAAAATTTTTAATATCTCTGTATTACAAGATGAAACCAACTGTTAAACGTATAAAACATGGAAAAAAGAAAACATTGAAACGCAGCAGACACAATGGTCTTAAGTTTGAGGATGTTGATTATGCAACCGACATTGATGTTCTTACTATTATGAACAAGGCTAAGCAAACTATTGCATTAAATAAGGTGAAGCAGTTTTTGAAAAGTAGCAAAAATTCTGAACACATAAAAGAAATGACTAAACGCAAGAAACAAATTGAAGAGTTAATTAAAAGTATTTGAAATGTTTTCTGTTGAATTGAAACAGAAAATATTTTTATTCACACATAAACAATACAAGATTTATTCATGATTTTACTTCTTCACAACCTTCTTCACGACCTTCTTGATGGTGGCGGGTGTGGGGGCGGGCTCCTCAGGCTCTGGTGCGGCTGCTGGCTCGTCGTCGTCGATCATGGTCGGGTGCTGCTGCTGAGGATCAGGCTCGCTGGTGGTCGTCTGCTGCTTCTCCTGCTCCTTTCGCTCACGCTCCTCGATCTTGCGAAGTTGCTCCTCCTCCTCCTCGTCGTCCATGAGGCAGAAGCCAGTGATCTTGACAGGAGGGCGGATCTTCGTCTGGATAAGCTTCCAGGTGACTCCAAAGCCGGTGCCAGTGAACCAGAGGCCGCCACACTCAATGAGGCCGGCCATGTAGGTACCCTGTGGCATGAGGGCAATTGGGTCGCTGTCCTGGACCTGGGGGCCAAAGAGCTGCTCCTTCTCCATGTTGTAGATCTCGATGGTGAACTTGTCCTCCCAGAACTGGATCTTGGTCTTGAGCGAGGGAGTCTTGCTGTAGTCGGGCGACGAGTCGGTCTTGCTGACCTTGGGGTACTTGACGATGGGGGTGAAGAGTGCCTCTGCAACGTCGCGGTTCATGTTCTTGCCGAACCACTCCTTCGAGTGAGCCGAAGCGTCGTTGAGAACCTTCTCCTGGAGGGCCTGCATGGCAGCGAAGAGCGGGTAGGAAGCCTCGGACTGGTCGTTCTTGATGGGAATCGACACAGAGTACGACTTCTTGCCAGTCTCCTCATCGACCATCTCGCTCGCACCCCATGTGAACATGAGGGGGAACTGAAGGAGAAGCTTCTTGCCTCCATAGTAAATACCGCCGCTCTTGCCCTTTCCATTCTTGTTGACCTTGACGGCTCCATAGGTGACCTTCTTGATGTCGAAGTTCTTGACGTTGGTGATAAGCTCTGCTGCGGAAGACATGTTTGCTGGTTGTTCGGTGTTCGTGGCTGGGAAGATACCTTACATTGTGACCAAGTCTTTAAATCAATTTTTTGTGAATAGATTTTAGCTAGAGGCCTCTAGACCACAATTGGGCTTGTAGTCCCTCCATAGCCCTGACGGGCTACTACTTAATTAATTCAAATTCAAATGCCCTTGTAATGGCTCACAAGTGCTGTTGCCACTCACTCCTTAATTCAACTGTCTAATGAGAAAAACTTCTCATTTTTATTCAAAATCACATTTTACAAGTAGTCATTCCCTTTCTTTTTCCCGGTGCAAATCAAACCACTCTACCGCGTCATTACAAATTAATCTCTCTTGGTAAACGGGATCCAGAGTGCGACGCGGGTCATTCCTGTTGCGATGATGTGAATCCACATGTTCTCCATGATGTTGCCTGAAATCTGGCCGATCTGGTTGAGTGCACGGCAGTATGGTGAGCCCATGAGAGCCAGTGTGGTGACCCACGTGTCAGGTCGGTAGATGTTGATGCCGCAGGTGTCGCCGTAGTAGCGGATGATGAAGCCGGAGAAGAACAGGCAGCCGATGATAGTGGCGAAGTACATGAACCAGATGCTGTTGAGGACGGAAGAGAGCATTTTGTTGTTGTTGTTGATGAGCCAGCTGAAAAATACCTTTCGATCAAAATAAAAAAGTATTTCAATTTTTCCAAAAGACACACATAATAAACACACTTAAAATTGTTTGTATATAAAATACAAAGAGAAGGCAACGATGGAACGCAATACTATTCCCCAACTTAAAGAAATATGCAAAATATATAAACTCAAAGTTTCTGGAAACAAAACACAACTAGTGGATAGAATAAATAAGCATTTAAGAGAAACAACTGCAGCGACCAGAATTCAACGAGTATTTCGCACTCATCTTATTAGGCAATATAATTATTTCAAAGGAAATCATCTAAGAACCAAATGTGTCAACGAAACCGACTTTTATTCTCTCGACGAACTGTCTGATGTTACATATGAGCAATTCTTTGCCTTTAAAGATGTAGGTGGACATGTTTATGGTTGGGATATTGCTTCACTTTGGAATCTTCTTGTTAGAACAAAACCTGGAGAGAAACTGGTAAATCCATACAATTGTCAACCATTTCCGGCTGAAATGTGGAATTCACTTAACACTGTCTTTCGTCTGTCTAAAGCATTGCACATTAGTGTAAAATTCAATGTCGACGTCGATGAATCCTATATAAATTCATTTGAGTCCAAACTTCTCTCCACATTTCAACATATAAATTCACTTGGCAATTACACTGACCACAATTGGGTTATTGGCCTTAATACACAACAATTGCATAAATTTTTGCATGAATTGAGAGACATATGGTTTCACCGAGCCGGACTGGACAATGTTACACGCAATCTCATTTGTTTTCATCCGCCATTTGTGAATTACAACTTAAATGTTGTTGATTTTGAAACATTGAGAGAAATAACACTGACAACAATCATAAATCTCGTGTATAAAGGACAAACAGCAGAACATCAACAATTAGGTGCGATGTATGTGTTAACTGCCCTAACAATTGTGAGCACAGATGCTGCAAATTCGTTGCCATGGCTATATGCAAGTGTTGTTTAAAACAATTTCTCTTAATTTGGAAGGAGACATTTTATAATTCATCTAATTTTGGTGTCAAAAAATTGAATTTAACGCGATAATATATATTAGACCATAAAACGGCTTAAAGAATCATCGCCATACTTAATCATAATCCGAACAAAGATGTCGTCTACTACTGCTACCCCCAAGACTGCCGCTGCCCCCAAGGCTCCCCGTGCTCCCAAGGCCGCCAAGGCTGCCGCTGCTGCTCCTGCCGCTGAGGTTGCCGCCCCTGCTCCCGCACCCGTCGTCGTTGCCGCTCCCGCTGTTGAGGCTGTCGCTGCTGAGGCTGTCGAGTCTGGCCTCTCCCTTTCTGAGGAGTTCAACCAGGTTGTCACTCAGCTCACCTCGGTCCGCACTCTCCTCGCTGGTCTCACCACCCAGGTTCGCCAGCTTCAGCGTCGTTCTGAGAAGGAACTCCGCACTGCCCAGAAGAGCGGCAAGAAGGTTCGCAAGGCCACTGGCAACCGCAATCCCAGTGGTTTCGTGAAGCCCACCCCCATCAGCGATGCTCTCGCTGCTTTCCTCAAGAAGCCTGCTGGCACCCAGATGGCTCGCACTGAGGTCACCCGCGAGATTAACAGCTACATCCGCGAGAAGAAGCTTCAGGACCCCGCCAACGGTCGCAAGATCAACCCCGATGCCGCCCTTCGCAAGCTCCTTGCTGTTGAGAAGAACGGCGAGCTCACCTACTTCAACCTCCAGCGTTACATGTCGCCTCACTTCATCAAGGCGGCTGCTGCCCCTGCTGCGTCGCAGTAAGTTGATTGTTGTTGAATGAAAAATGGTAATACCAAAATTAAAAATATGATGTGAATGTTATATTTTTAATTAAATCTTATTAATTCAAATACTTAAAACACAAATCCGTTTTGTTCAAGCACAAATCTGCACAATTCGCCATTACATTCCTTATATTCAATTTCAAAATCACTCACATTCACTTCTGATTTCTCTCCAACATCTTTCAATTCAAACATGTTCACAAGTTTTTCGAACAAATCAACATCTTTAATTGTTAATTCGTTCTTTGTAAGCCCTTCATGCCAAACGTCATACACCGTAATGGTTCCTTCTTTGTCATAATCATTGCTGCAAATCACACACATTGCCCTGAAATCGTCAACAGACATTTTCAATTTAGAGAGAATACCACTCAACTCATAAACCACACAGTTTTGCTGAAATGTACTGAAATAACGAATCACACGCTGACATCCATGTGCAAACAAGTCCATGTCCTCACTAATTACTGCCCATGCTACGCCAGAATTCACTAAGTATGCACACAATTCATCTGCTTCATTTACCGCATCAATATATGGGATTCCACATGATTTAAGAAGATATTTGGATTCATGAATCAGTTTCACACTCAATCTGGTTTTTGTTCTTTCCAACCGGTCAATAACACCTCGTAGTGTATCATTCATCACAATATTCTTTGTTTCAATGTCATCCATGAGTGTCGAGTATTGTTCTGCTGCTTCAATCCTCAATTTGCGACGTTCAAGTAGTTTCTCCTTCTTCTCTTCTGGTGGTGTTCCATCGAATACAAACAATGGAACTATGTTGTAATACTTAAATGTTATGATTGTTTGATAAAGCATTGGAATCAGTTCACCATCAACATTGAGGCGATATAACATATTGCTTGCATCAACAACTAGTTTCTTGTTTTTCAGTTGGAAGAGAGAACGTTTCGTGATACTCTCTGCACATTTCTCTTGAAGAAACTTGTTCAGTTTGCGAATTCCCATGGTTGTCGATGTGTTGTGCTGCCGTCACAGTTCATAGAAGCATCCTCTTCAATTTTCCCAAAATGTCATACGCATTGTTCTCGTTGATTTCTTTGAAAGATCGAGATAAGCGTTGTTAATAAATCTAGCATCTTTGTATTTCTCTCGAATGAACACAATAAAATCAGAAACATCACGTTCGTACTTTAAAGAACCACTACAAAAGTCAATAAAATCACTCCAATGAAAGAGACACACTGTTTTTAGCACATAATAACAGAATACGTTTGTCTCTTCCTTGTATTTATGAATTCCACTTGAATTTATTAAATCTGAATAATCCAAACCCATATAAGAAAGAACCTTGTTCATTTGATGGAGAGAAAACGCAACTTCAGCCTGTAACATTTTATTGACAGTTCCAACATCTCCAGACAAAAAGAGAATGTTAATTATTTCAGCCCATGTTTCCGCGTATGTCTCAAATATCTTAAACTCACTCTTTATGTTGTACAGTTGTTTCATTTGTTTGACATGTTGCTCTTTCATTTGGAGAGAAAAGTCGAGATTGAATGCATGAAACGTTTCGTGAATAAACACTTTAAACATTTCTTCCTCTCTGAATATGCAAATCTCATTACTATCTGAGCACGATGTGGTAACCGCACTATTTGCGTTGTCATATGATAGAATCACGTCTCGACTGGTTGGAAGTTCCTTTTTGAATGGTGTCAAATAACAATAAACTGTAGTGGTTTTTCCACAGTTCGTTGCCAATCTGCCCATATCCACTATCATTGCCAACCATTTAAACATGTCCACTACAATTGCTTTTTTTCTCTCAACATTTAGATCATCGTAAACCATAACAATTCTAAACATCCGACCTTTGTATGTTGCTTCATATGTCGCATATGCTTTGCTTTCACTTTGAACATACTCTCTTATATGTTCCGGAACAAATGATCCAGATGTCATCAATGAACATTTTGGAATCTGTTCACGGAGAGAAATACGAGAAGAATGAGACTGTATTTTGCCTATTTTAACATTTTTTATATATGAAATCAGATTCTTCAAAAACATTGTCGCTGATTTTGATGCAGTTGGAATCTTAATCAACTTTGCGATCGGTTCGACAATATCAATCAACATAAATTATGCAGACATTTTTATATTCTAAATGATTGTTAACAAATGAATCTTGACCTTTATTGTAAATATGCGAGAATTCATAACATCAATTGCTGTTTATCAGAATTAATGGTGGAATGCAATAAACATTACATCATGTCAATCATTCATGATGAAATACCTACCGGAAAATGTGCAACATTTGATATTGATTATGAGTCAAGCATCATTAAAATAACACTCGTCAACCATATTTCTCTCGCAAAAGAAGCATTTGTATTGGTTGACCTTAAATACTTATATGATCCTCTATTGTTTAGATATTCAACTAAAACAAACACATTTGCATATTTAGTGCATAAAAATTAATCCGCATTTATTTGTTACTCGGAGTTATTTTACGCTGCATTCTCTCTTCTCTCAACTTCTTAAACTCTGGAATGATGCTGTAATAGCCCGCATTCTTCACTAAACAAGTGTCTACTATTTTGTGCTTAATGGTTCTCGGCAAATCGTCGAACTTGAATATAGTCTTTCCTGAATAAGTAATTAACCTATAATGAGACCCAGTGTGGTCGAGAATAACATAGTATTCCGGCTCGAACTTCTGGACATTATCTTCCAATTGACCACACAAGAGAACATTGTTCAAATCATCCTTGTTGTAGTTCTCACTCGAGAGAATGATTGTTTTTAGTTTGAGTATTCTCTCCAATGTATGGATAGCCCAGACATCACCCCAGAATGAGCATGTCTTAATCTTCTTCTTAAACGCTGTCAAGTCGTTAATTCCTTTCATGAACTTGAATTCAGCCGCATTCGCCTTTGCAACCGCCAACTTTTCCACAATATCCTTCAAATACTCCTTTATTTTAGCGATTTCACCAACAATTGCCCGCTTTTTAATGCGATCCTTTTCAGCCTTACCAGTTTCGGACATGGCTTTAGCATCTTCTTTTATCTTGTCTTTGGTTGCAGTTAAATCAGCGACTTCCTTGTTGAGAGAATCGTGCAACGTCTTATAATTCATAAACAATTCATCGGATGCTTCCAATGAAACCATTTCTCTCAACTTAGCAACTGAGAGAACTTTTCCTACACCAGCATAAGCATCACGCAAACAAGCGAACAAGCATTCACCACCGCCTTCATTGTCAATTATTCCATATTTGGAACTACGCAGAAGTTTTTGAACCCAATTTGTGTTTTCGTCAACTGAAAACGACGGTTCAGGCTCTTCATCGTCTTCAAATACACCAAGAGGAACATCGAGCAATTGTTCTTCAACTTCTTGCTGCAGTGGTATAACATAATCATCGCCATCTCCTTTAGGTGGTGAAGGCTTCTTACTCTTTGGTTCCTTTACAACAGCATATTTGGAGAGAAAATCAGATGTTGCGAATGAATAAAGCAATGGATCATTTAACGCATTCAAGTCTACTTCATTTTCAGAA
>JACCDO011712822.1_pt1 | contig 13537 bp, 6 predicted proteins | sample 7446101 | NCBI WGS metagenome assembly JACCDO01 (sample SAMN15323440, study PRJNA562643) | freshwater metagenome | isolation source: river surface water | place: USA:Blue River Watershed | collected 2017-08-16
ACGATCACATCCAAGTTCGATCAACATTTCAACCAATCTTTGCCCCACAAAACCAGATCCGCCCGTGACAACGCAAGACTTGGGTAAGCGCTCAAACTTGTAGGGTTTCTTGCCATAGGCGAGACGAGTGGCCATGACTAACAATCCCAGCAATGCGATTCCTTGCATATCTGCACGAATCGAGTCATGAAATGGAAATACCGGTACCTTTTAAACCGGCGTGGAATCTAAATCTATTATCCGATTATTCAACGAATGGTTTTATGAATTCGTTAGTTTTTATTGTATTCAATAAGTAACTGTAATGATTCACATGTTTATTTATCACATATTGAACGTATAATTTTGATTGTCAGGAACCGGATACGAGTCAGCTGATATTACAGTGCAAGCAATAAAGCAAATAATGAACAATAAAAGAGCAAGTGCAACCTTTTCTACTACTTCTTCTAATTACCTTTCGATTCATATCTTTAAAATATCATATATTGTACCGGCAAGATAAATCTGAAAAAATAACCCGTAATAAATCTCGTGCGCACAAACGGTGTGACAACTAGAATCTCGCGGTGGTCGTTGCCGAGACGATTTAGGCCGGGTTATGAGCCACTAGCTGATAGGTGACAGGCAGGGTTGTGGAGGCGATGAGGGCTCTAGTTCTCGTGATAAGTTCCATTTATGCAGTGAATTATTGCTTTTGTTCTTCTTCCTTATTACCTCGTACAAGACGCTTTGTGCCATTACCGGGATCGATTGGGTTGAATAAAGTAAACAGTTATGGTAATCAGCCATTAGTTCTACGAGTACAGCAGTTTAATGCTCTAGCAGATGGTCTCTCTGGTTTGAGACAAGACTTGGGTGGATTTAGTCGAGCTAAACAGAGTGTATTAAACTGGGATAGAAGAAAGGAACAAATTTTACATGAAATTACACAGTATGATGCTGATGTCATCACACTACAGGAAATTGATCATTATTATGATTTTTTTCTACCTAATTTAAGTAAATTGGGATACATAGGTCACTATGCACCTAAGCCAACCAGCGCGTGTTTAGATGTTTCTGGGAATAATGACGGCGTTGCATTATTTATTAAAAAAAATCGGTTGAGAGTTATATCATGTGAAACTACCACTTTAGCATTATCTATTGCTGGTGTGCAAGATGGAGAATTAATTGAAGACAGCAAAAATATTAAATTACAAAATCAAGTAGGATTAATTGCTATCTGTGAGTTTGTTGACCACTTAACAAATGACACAGCGTCTACAGGCAAATCTTCGAGTAATCCCCCGCCACCAGTCATAATTACAACTACACATTTAAAATCGTCCAAATCATCAACTGGTGAACGATATAGACAAAAAGGTGTGCTCCAAGTCCTAGATGAAGTAGATAAGATTTACAGATCTTTAATTAAATACAATAAAAAGCCTGTAGTAATACTCACAGGAGACTTTAATGCTGTTCCAGAAAAAACTCAGTACTCCCCATTAGCATATAATGCTGTAAAATCTCATCGTTTAGGTCTAAGAAGTATATATAATGATGACGTCCCGCTGAGCCTGGTGGATATAAGTAGCAAGAGCATTTATACTACATTTAAAGCGAGGTATAAAGGCGATTCGCCGAATTCGAAGAAAGATACAGAAGTTATAATCAAACGTTGTATCGATTTCATATTTTATGGTCCTTACTTATCCATTAATGGCTACACCTCCAAGGGATCATTGCCAGACAAGGTATTACTAGAAAACATACTGAATAGGCCTCCAGTTATAGCGTTTTCGGAAACACAGTTGATAGTATCTACCTTATTAAGGTTTGCGGTGTACACATTTGGAACTGTGATCCCTCTTACATCATTGATATCAAGTTCAATGGCATTAAATGATAAGATATATGTAGTTTCACTGGCGTTGATGGGTTTGGCAATCTTTGAAATAGCTTCAGAAGGAACAATATTCAAGCCGCAGGTCTCAGTAGGCATAACATCCAATGGGAATTCAAGTAAAGATAACGTGATGAGTGAAAGCCCAATTATCACAGCTGTAGGAAAAGTAAGTAGTAAACTCCAAAAAGTTACATCAAGTGTCACCAAAGACGAAGGCAAGTCGTTTGCTGTAGGTATCCGTGCAATCTCAGCATTAGACTTGTTTGACGAAAAAGAATTGGAGCCCGATTATCTGCCATCAGAGAAGTATCCATCCGATCACATTTCCATTGCCGCAGATTTATTGATAGTATGGGATAAGTAATGTAGTAGCGATTGTGTTAATGTATTAAATAAATATTTGTTTATAATGGTGGTGTACATTAGAAGGATATCAAAAGACAAAATTTCTCAACCACGCTTTGACACCATTGCTATCATCACATACGTCGTCTTCACTTTCAACAGCGTAAGCAGTTTCCATCGCATCATATGACTGGTAATCAACCACAGGATTGGGATAAATTGTTGAAATCTTAAGCTTTGGTGTGTCAGGTATCATTCGGAGGGTAAGGAGTATCATCCAAAGACTGAACAAAAGTGAGAAACAGAATCGCACAAGGATCTTATCAGATTTATTTGTTTCGTAGATTAAAGACGTTTGCTTTTGTACCTCGTCACGCATCAATTTCATGTGCTGACATTCAAACACAAGCTTTTGTAAACGACAAAAATCGCTGGTTGCATCGTCACAGACCTTGACACATCCCCAGGAATAATTCCGTTCAAGAGATGAATCGCATACAATGGCAAAGATATTGGGTAAACGAAATATCTTCTTATTGTTGTCTGTTGGCAGTTTATTCAACGGTGATGGAAATACTTTGTCTTGCAAGTTTACAGTTACCACATGCTTTGTAATTAGGGCATTGGATGTTAACTGGTCATTTTGTGCAGTCATTACCATCTCATTAGCAACTCTTTGCGAAGAACCAAAAGTAAACTCAGTTGAAATTTCTGGCTGTAATAAATAGAATGATTCGTCCATAGCACCGAGTGTGCTCTTGTCTATATCTTTCTCGTTAGGTGTTGAAACATTTCTGTACTTTGGAATACTTTTCTTAGTTACTTCGCTCTTGGTATCAGTAGGAGACTTAACAACACTACTTACAACCGTCTTGGCATCTACAGGACACTTCACGGTGGGGGTTGATTCGACACATGGGACACTCTCGACGATGTTTGTCTCACCGAAGTCGTAGCATATTGAGGCACCATTTTTGTTTTTGACCTCCTCAAACTTCTTGTGAGCTTGTAACAAATACTCCTCTCTTTCAGCATATGTTAACGTATCAGATTTGGAAATTATAGGAACAACACAAGTGTACTTGGACAGAGCAGCGATGGCTTCAAAATCTTTTTCTTTTATATTTTGAGGACTTAGAAAGTAAAACAAACAATGAATTCGATTGTCTTTATGTAAACGATCTTGTTCAGCCAACATATTTGTGTTTGTATTAACCCAATCAAGATGTTGCTCATTCATAAACATGCATAATGAGTCAATATATTTCTTTTTGTTCATAATATCACTATCATTTGTTGGTGTGAAGATATTAACAACCACTTCGTTTGTTGGACATTTTATTGTAAAGCAATAGTCACTACTTAAAGCACTTTTATCGCCCTTGTCTTCGACGCGCAATCTCGGGCCTCGTAGTAGCTCCTCAATTTGCTCGGTATTCAAGTACTTTTGCATAACTGTCTTCACAAAAGTATTTTTTCCTAATCCTTTATCTCCATACACTGCGGCATTAAACCTAATGGAGAAGTTGGTTCCTGGATTCATAGTTTGCTTATTCACTCACTCAGTTGCTTACCCGATCACTCAGTTACTTACGGACACACTCACACGTACTTGATCTCTCAACTTTTTAAAGAAATTCAAATCTCTTACCCCGAGTCCGGCACCGGTACGAATAAAAAAAATGGAAGAGAAAAAGCAGAAAAAACAGTAAATTTTGAGCAGAATAAAGCGCATTTTTTCGAAAGAAGGGTTAGAATGTTCCGCATTGTCCTCCGAATTGCTGCGCGTCATTCAAGTGGAGTGTCCACCAGTCCACACTTTGCTAGCGTAGTGTCCAACAGCAGGTTGTTGGCTGGATATAGATTAATGAGTACATTTAGTAAGGATAAAACTCCAGTTAAAGCGAATAAAGCAAACGAGAAGGTGTTAAAAGAGGCTTGTGGGGACACTGATGATGATGACGAGTTAGAAGAGTTGGAAGAAATGTTTGTACAAGGACCTGCTGGAATGGAATGGGGAGGTCCCACAAGAGGAGGAGCGAGACCTGAACCTACACGATTCAATGATTGGGAGCGGAAAGGAAGATGCTCAGATTTCTAGTCATGAATTCTAATATATAGTCATTGTTGTTTACTGTCAGTGTGTTTATATACATTTCAATACTTTACTTAAATCTAATATTACCTTCTTCCTTTCTCTTGATCAAGTTTTTCATAAACTTTCAATTTACGTATTGCTTCTGCATGAGCGTATTTTAGATTTTCAATTTCTTCAAAAAAGTTCATATCAAATGCAGATAATTCATCTCTCAACTTCTCATTTTCTTCTTTTAATTGCTTAAATTCAGCTACATTAATATTGCTTACACCACCAGGCGCTTCACTTGCCTGTTGTCTAGCAACAGATTTGGCTTCAACTATTTCACGCTTTAAGTTCTCGATCATTAAAGCTTGTTCTGACATCTTCTTCTTCAACGAATCCACTTCTTTCTGATCAGTTGCTGAATTCGCGACATGTTTACCTTTCTGCACCGATGTATTCTGTAATGATATTTCTAACTGACTAATACGTTGTTCAGTCTGCTGCAACTTTTTGTATAAATTATCTTTCTCTTCCTCAACTTCTTCTGCTTGAGCGCGTAAATTGGCTAATTCATCTTCTTTAGCTTTTAACTTCTTCTTGACGGTAGATATTTCGCTTTGTTTACCAAGATTTTTCTGGGCATTATCTTCGTGCACTTTCAATCTAGATAAAAGTACTTTCATATCTTCCTCTAATTTGTCAGCTTTTTTCTTCTCCATTGCAGCTTTTTTCTCAAATTCACTAATTTTTTTATCATCAGTACCAGTGCCTTTACGCAATCGATCATTTTCCGCTTTCAATTTATCAACAACACGTTTCATTGCATCAACGACTCCTTCTAAATCCTTCTCGCGATCTTTATTACCACCGCCACTACTACTTTCTGTCCATGCACTCTTTGGCATATTGGACATACCAGCGTTGTGTTCAGCCATCGAACTCATAGATTTGTAAGCAGTTTCTAACTCTTTATTTCGTCGTTTCAGACGCTCAATTTCTTGATCCCTGGCCTCCAAGTCGAATTTGATCTCCATTGCCCTTGCATCTCGATCTAAAAGAGCAGCTTCTAACTCATATCTGACTTGTCTACTCTTACTTAATTCGTCTTTGAGTCTCTCTTCGCGCATGAAACGATCTTCTGAATCCCGTAATGTACGACCACCACCAGCTTGTTTCTTACGTAAACCTTCACTCTCCTCTAACTCTGTTTTATACTGCTCTTCTCTAGCCTTTGAGGTAGCTACTTGATGACGTAATGATGCAATTTCACCGGCTTGTTCCACATCACACTTCCGACGTAAATTTGCGACCAACTCTTCTAGTGAGTAGATCTTACCGTTGGCAGCATTCAACTGATCAATGTCCCCGGCGGTCAACTTCTTCGTATCTTGAGTCTGCTTCATAATGATGGCAGTCTTCTTCTTTTCTTCTTCTTTCAAAGTAACAGCATTTTGGGCAGTATCGCGAGCCTTACGTAATTGCAATTGCAAGTCTTCGGTTTCTTCGATCTTTTCTTGCAATCGCTTTTCTAATATAGTTACACGTTTTTGCAATTTCTTTTCAGTTTCCCACTTAGCATGCAACTGGGATTTTAAGTCATCGCGATCAACATTACTCTCACCAACCACATGACCCTTACCACTAAAAGCATCTACTTGTGCACTAGTGTTAGTTGCGGTAGCTGCTGTATGAACCATGGAGCTAGTTGCAGTGGCAGATTTATTCAATGTTATCTTACTCTTGCTATCATCATGTGATCTATTCTGTTCATGGTCGTGCACACTAACATCATTCAATACCCTATTTTCACTAGCTTTACGAAGTGCAAAATTTTGAGCACGAAGTAACTCAATTTCTTTTTCAAAGTGCTCAACTTGCGATTTACTATCTTGATTACTAACTGATTTTTGTTGATTCTTCTCGTGATCGATTAAATCTTTCACTTTATCGCGTAACTGTTGGTTCTTGCGGTTACTTTCCTCCAACTCTTTACGTACACGAGCCAGAGACTCTTGAGCAGCTTGTGCTTGTGATTCTGCAACACTTAATTGCGCCTCAAATTTACTACTCTCTTCTTGTGCAGCTTGACGTGCTTGAATTAACTTTTCTCTTGTTTTTCGAGCTTTATCTAAATCATCTTTAGCTTGTTTCAAACCATCACGAAGTGCAGTTATTTGATGACGTAACTCTTTCATTTCCTCCGCGCCAACAGTGCTAGAACTAGCATTGTCGCCCTTTGGACCTTTCATGGTTATTGTTGCAATTGCTTTTTCTTCTTCTGATTTAATGAATTCTTCCTTTAACTTGACGATTATTTCACGGTAGCCTTTCAACTTCTCATCTTTCGTTTTCAATGCTCTTTGTAATTTAATAATGCGATCATCGTTGCCAACATTACTGTTATCGACGTCTTTAATAACACTAGGAACCACTGGTAACTTCGAAGTAGCAGTTCTACTCATTAAATTCAAACGTTCTTCAGACTGTTGCAATTGTTTTGCCAATGTTAACATATCATTTTTCATTGCTTCCATTTCTTGTAATGCTGCACCACATCTTTGTTCAGCACGTTCTTTATGATTTATATGTACAAGCATTTTTTGTTCTAATCCTTGTATCATCTTGTCCTTGTCTGCTAGGAGCTCTTCCGCTTGATGCAACTGTTCACTCAACTTACTCTGTAATCCAGCAGAATGCTCAAAGTCGTCGAATGAGATCTTATTACTCTTACCAGATTTAGCAGGATTTGCGTTCTCGTTACTTAACTTTTCAAGTAATAATTCTGCTTTCTTATCAGCCGCCGATTTGTGCTTCTTGCCGGAATCACTCTGAGATAATGTGTCTACTTTTAAGCGTAATTTATCAATTGTGCGATTTCTTTCTTCTAGTAATGATAGCAGTGATGATATTTTGGCATTAGCAGCTTCCTGCAACTTTTCTGTATCATCCCGCACTGATAACTTGCTGTTACTAGAGCGAACATTGCTATTAATGTTATTGTAACCAACTGAATTCTTTTCCAAATGCTGCAATTGACTAGTTCGTTCTTGTAACAAAGTTTGTAATTCAGCTATTTGAGATAAGAGACCTTCGTTTCTAACCATATATACATTAGCATCACGTTTTGCTTGCGATAATTGCTCATTAGTGACAGATAACTTCTCCAATAACTCATCAACGTCACGATCATTTGGCAGTTCATTACCGATGAATGATACTCTATGGCTGGTCTTGGAACCATTACTAACAACATTTTCTATATTCTCTAACTTAATAATGTCGGCATCTGTCAACGCCAAGAAATTTGTGAACGGTTTATCATTTACACGCTTTTCTTGTCTAGTGTCTTTTACATCGCTAATGTCACCAAGCAGATTTTTGGTTTCCAATAATACTTTACCTTCTTCCAAACCTTCAACGTCGGCTTCCATACCAGTGATAATACCTTGTAAATGACGTTTCTCTTGTTTTAGCACTTGAATTTGTCGTCTTTGTTGCATACAATTCAACTTGTTGATACGAACTTCTTCGCTTAAATTCACCAAACGAGCTGTTACCATCTTATTATTCCCGTTCAACACTGCCTCGATACTTTGAAGTCTTTGCAGTAGGTTATCTCGTTCAATTTGGGCATCCTCTAATGTTCCTTGTAGCTTTCTACTTTCTTCATCAGCTTCGGTAGCTTTTACAACCGCCTTTTCTGCTAATGTTGATAGATAACTGACTTTACTCGACATACTAGTTAATTTGTGTCCGATAGTTAATAGTCCTTTTTCGTTCATACTAATTGGACCCTTGAGAGCCATTTCGATGGCTTTGCTCTCAACACTATTCTTCTTACTATCCACCTTAATTTCGCTAGATTTACTTTCCGCACTACCATTATCGTTGTCTGCATCAACTAAATTGTGAACGTTACGCAATGCTTTCTTCAGCGCTAAAATTTCAATTTGATATTTGTCCTTGATTTCTATTATCTCTTTTTCGCGTTGATCTAATCTGGTCTCTAATACTCTTAACGCCAACTCACGTTTTCGCATATTACTTCTTAGATGCTCATGTTTCCTCACAAACGCTTTGTATGATGTTTTGGTGGACATCAATTGGCGCTGCAGTTTACCAATCAAAACATCGTCATCACTTCTACTCTCTAGACGTATGCAATGCTCTCTCAATGCTTTAATTTCCTCCTCATATTGGTCTTTAAATCCTTGCATACTTTGCGCTTGTTGAGATGCAATTTCTGCAATTTCTTTATATTTTGTAACATCTTGTTTGCATGTTTCCACCTCAACCGTAATCTTGTCAAGCGTTTGGCGCAATTCGTCAGCATTCTTACGAGTTAGACCATTTTCGTACATGATTTTCATTTCCAGCAACTCCTTACGAGCTTTTTCTTCATTCTTACTGTACTCCTCATCGCGTTTTTCTATTTCAGCTATACGCAGTGAATTGGCATGAGCATCCTCTATCAATGCTTTCATTTCTTCATTTAGATTTATTACTTTAGCATTGCTAGCATTTAATTCAACCTCTAAGCGACCAGCTTCACCTCTAAACTTAGCCATTTCAGATACCAATATAGCAGTATCGGTGGATGCTGCACGTTTACTAAGTTCTTTTTCATGCTCCAATTGTGATGTTAAGTTGTGTATAGCAGATTTGCATCCTGTTAATTCGCCATTAACATTAGCAAGAGTAAGTCGTAAAGATTTAATTTCACGGCCTTGATCTTGAACCTTTAGCACTGCCACACGAGCTTCAACCTCTCGTCGCAATGCATTCAAATGATCTTCTCGCAAACAATCTAATTCTTTATTTATCTCAAAAAAATCTTCTTGAGGAACTGATGTATCCAATTTCCCTTGTAAGTAACCTATTCTTGCACTGGCGGACAACTTAAACTGCTCCAGATATAATATTCTCTTCTTCAATATAGACTCCATTTCAGCGAAATCGTACTCTAGTTGCTGTCGCAATTCTAAATCACTTTGAATCTGCTCTTGTTGTGCGATGAATTTACGAGATAAAACAGCTTCATTTACTTCATATATCGTGACTTTGCGATTTAGTTCGGCGCATTTAGTTTCGATTGACGCGCTATCTTCTTTCTTTAATTGATTCAGCATATCATCGAATCGTTGAACCTTAAGTTTAAGATTATCACGTTCCTCGATAAGACGCGTAGTGTGAGTCTTGTATTGTTTTTCACGAGAGTCCCATGCATCAGCCTTGTGCGCATAATCATGATACAATGCAGCCATTTGTTGCTTGATACTAGTCAGCGTTTCCTCTAGGTTAGTGATGATACTACGCTGGCCATTGATTTCTTCTTCTCTTTCATATAATTGCTCTAAGCATTCAATCAACTGGCCGTTTAGCTCCTTATAATCTTGGACCCATTCTTCTGGTGGTAAGTTTAATTGCGAGATGTTTTTGTTTAGTAATTGCTTGCCACCTGGGGTTGTAGGTTGATTAAAGCCACCATACATTGGAGAAAATGAAGTAATCACATGTGGAGTACTAGGTTGTGAGTAAGCTGACGAAAATTGAACACCTTTCGCTGGTGTCGATACATTCATACCTTTACTACTCATCGAGGTAGCAGATTTGCCTTGAACATCTTGGATTTGACGAACTTGACCTGCTTGGACCTGTTGACTACCAACGATATTCGCCAATGATGCTTTTAAGTCCTGTAACTCTCTAACTAAGAGATCATTTTCAACAACGTTTTCACTCGTGTAAGATGCAGACTTCTTACTATCTCGTGATGATGCATGCTGTTTAATAACTTGTGTTATTTCACCTTGCATTTTTATAAGTTGTTGCTGTAACTCAGAGTTTTCATTCATTAGTCTATGCATGTCTTCTCGCATAGCCGTGATCATATTATTATTTTCAGTATTATTACTATTATTGTTATTGTTGTTGTATCCCACTCCTCCAACTTCACGTTCAAATCGTTCGACAAGTAACTGCAATGACTGATTCTTTTCGCGCAGTTTCTTATTATCATCAAGCAATTCTCGTGATCGATTATTTTCGGGTAGAACTAATTTACCGTCACGCAAATTAGAAGCAAATTCGTTCACTTGAATTAGTTGTTCAGGTGTCATATTTGCATACTTAAAGCCTTGTTCGCCGATACTTCCGGCATTCTTGCGTATAGTTTTTCGAAGATCAGAATTTTCTTTTTCCAACGATAAAATTTGTTCCTCTAAGTTTGATACGATTGCATTTAATTTAGCATTCTCACCAGAAACTTCTTCTTGCAAATCAAATTCTGGATACATAAAATCAGCAGGCTTGCCACATTCGTATTTCAATTTAGTGAAAGCTTGTAAATACATATTTGCTGAATCTTTGGTTGTGTCTAACTGGACTTTCATTTGGTCTATTACGACGCCCAATCTTCGCTTATCTTCGAGAAGCTTTCGTTGTTCTTTCGCTAATACTTGTATGGAAAGATTCTTTTCATACACATCTCTCCATCTCTTAAGATCATCAATTTCTCTAAGCAATTCATCTTTTTCCTTTTCTGCGCCATGAAACCGCTCTGCTTCCTCGGCATAATTTTGCTTGGTTTCTTCTAATTGTTTTTCGACCATCTTCAACCTTTCTTTCACAGCGAGTGTTTTTTCAGCAACCCGTTGATCAATTTTAGATTCATCAATTGCTATTCTATCAGCTAATATCTTTTTATCGCTAATTGCATTTTCTAATTCTTCTTTCAACGCTGCAATAAGAATAATAGCATCTGATTCTTTTGCACTTAGGATATCAATTTGCTTCTGCTTTTCCCCAACTAATGTGGAATTTTTCAAATCATTTATCTGTTTCTCGAATAATATATTCTTTTCTTTGGCAGTCTTTAATTCATTAGTGACTTTTTCCAAGTCAGCTAAATTAGCTTGCTTAGCTTCTATCAATTTCTTCTCAAAGTCTAGCTTTTGGTTGGCTCCAGATGCGATATTGGTATCTAATTGTTCAATCCTGATATGAGCTGTATCAAGTTGCTCTTGGAGTTCTGCAATTTTTTGATTAGAATTGTCTAATTTAGTATTTAACAATTCATTCTCATCATGAAATCGCACAATAATTAATTCAATTTCGGTGCAACGAGCTTCTGCAGATTTCAACTGTTGATTCAATATGTTATTACTTTCTTCGAGATCTTGCTTTTCTTCGAGTAACTTTTTATTTTCACGGAAATAGTCACTAGTTTCTCTATTAGATTCTTTTTTCTTTAACTCTGCTGTTTTACGCTCTTTATCAGCTTCGAGAACTTTTTCTTGGAGGATGGCATTCTCCTTCTTCATTTTTTCCAGATCCTTAGTTAAAGTAGTTTTTTCACTCTGAGATTGTGACAAATATGCTTTCAAGTCAGCTATATCAGTTTTCATCTTTTCACATTGATTCAGTTGATCTTCGTGAAGGTTACGAACAGATTCTAATTCACTCTGTAAATCATCGATAAGACGAGCATTTGCCGAATCATTATCACCAGTCACATTAGATTTAGCTGCTCTCTTCGCTGCATTTCTTAATTTAATAAGCTCTAGATCCATCTTATTATTATCGTGTTGAAGCTCCAAATAATGCTAATAAGTTAAAAAGTATAAGTAAGATTTAATATATCAAAATAATCTAAATAATACTGTCGAATTACCTCAATCAACTCATCTTTTGTAAATTCTTCCAAATCTTCGCGCACCAGCGCGTCGTTGTCCTTCTCGTCCATGTTGTGTGTGCTCTCGGGAGGACTCACACGTCTTTGCTGCGCGATCTACTCGCACACCCAATAGCTGTCTAATACTACTCAATTTTTTGAATTTAGGGCCGATTAATTTGAAAAAAAACCCTAATTCCAATAGTACATTAAATGTAGTATACAATGAGTAGGTATTGGGCGAGGTCAGCATAATTAGCGTAGTTCGATTTCGCACCATTGTATTGTGTTCTATTTTAATATTTTAATTTTTATCATGAATCCAGAGTCCTACTTTTTGTACGGTGAAAATTTAATGAAAAAAATTGATTTTTAATATAATACCGTAGACGTAACCAGAGCAAGTCTCATCGGATCTAACCACACAAGGATATAAATAGAAAGATGAGTAAAGCATGCAAGGCGCGATTGATGAAAGAGATACAAATGCTTGCAACTGATCCTGGCCCTGGTATATGTGCATGGGCAGAAGATGAGAACATTATGCTATTGCATGCACAAATTCAAGGTCCTAACGATTCACCTTACGTTGATGGTCTATTTCAGCTTTCAATTACTGTCCCAGATAAATACCCTTTTGAACCTCCTTCTGTTAGATTTGTCACACCAATATATCATCCAAATATTGACAGTGATGGTAGAATATGTTTAGATACATTAAAAATGCAGCCCCATGGATCATGGTCACCTAGTATTAATCTTAATACATTATTGCTTACAATTAGAGTCTTGATGGGATGTCCAAATCCGGACGATGGACTTGTCCCAGATATCACAGAAGAATACAAGAGAGATAGGGAATTATGGAAGCGCAAAGCATCTGAGCACACTAAGTTACATGCTACCACTAATAACATTATTGAAAAGAACACTTTAATTAAAACTTTATTAGGTGCACCAGAGTCGTCTTTGAAAAAATCAGGAACGACAGGTGACAGTGACAAGAAGATAGATGACAGTGAAGAAAGCGATGAAAGTGATGGAAGTGATGAAAGTGATGAAAGTGATGAAAGTGATGAAGAGAAATACGATAAGGATATTGCAAACGATACTAGAGAAGGAACCACAAAGCGGGTTAATGATGATAAAAACTATGACACAAATACAAAGAAAATAAAGCTATAATCAGTATTAAATTGTATGAAATGACAATATTATCAGTATATAGTGTTATAGTGTAACTAATTGAGCATACGGCCACTTACTAAAATTCTTACGTAAGAAATATACTCAGACTATCTATATGATTAGTCTCTGTAATGATTTTATCCATATGATTGTATCCTGTTTTATACGGCATTAAATTGTTACCTTAAGTAACAAAAAACAGTCTTAAAGTAGAGTAAACAATAAACAAGTTAATAGTAAGAGGCAGAATATAAATGATTCATCGTATCCAATTTATTTTGTGGTGTTAATAAACACCATTGTTTTTTTTATGGTTTTTTAATTTTATATTATTTTAGCTTTCGGAACATTTGCA
>JACCDO012145250.1_pt1 | contig 13533 bp, 9 predicted proteins | sample 7446101 | NCBI WGS metagenome assembly JACCDO01 (sample SAMN15323440, study PRJNA562643) | freshwater metagenome | isolation source: river surface water | place: USA:Blue River Watershed | collected 2017-08-16
AAGTATGGCTGTTCAGAATGGTAATGGTAACGTTATTGGTCATCGTGCTCGATTATTTAATCATTCGCAACAAGTTGCACGGCTTCCTACATCAGGAGGTCAACCACTGGTTGCATAAAAGGATTAAATTTTAGTCAAGTAAGTTCAAATTAGTTTAGTTATATACAATTATAGGGTATAAGATACACATATTATCTGTAAAACTAATAAACCACCCTAACCTAACCTAACCTATAACCTAAACCTAAACCATTTTTAACAAACTTTAACAATGTTTAAAATGCAATAAAAAGGATGAATTAAGTAATATATTGTCGTGCTATTTTTGCAACTAATCATTTACTTGATGAACCTCAAAAGAAAAAATAAACAAAATTAAATTATCTCAATCGAAACTTCTCCTAAAGCAGTTAGAAGTGTATTTTATTATATATAAAATTTCTTATTAGTTTGTTACAAATTTTAAAAACGGTACGGGCCGCATCGGACATTGAGTGATCTAAACCGTTTCTTTTTAGATTTTGAGAGTGACAGTGGGTTGCTTCAATAAAATCACTGAAGTACTTCTACCGACAAGCTTCTAAGTTTTGGTTTCATCGTATTTTAATCATTTTTTAACAATCTGTTTTTGGAGGGTTCCGGCAATCTCTACGCAGTAAATTTGTAAGTCATCGTTTGACTCCGATAACAAGGCATACAAACCACCATTCAAGTGCACCAAAAAAGTGTCTATCATCGAATTTATGAATTATTCTTGTAATATCTGTGATATACTAAGTATATAAGTATTTATATAGTATTATTTTGAAGGAAAAAGGAGTAATTGTAACTGTTGTGTAAATTCGTGTAATATAATTGTAAAATGAGTAAAAATAAACATGATAAAAAATATATGAGTACAAAGAGAAAAGACATTGATCAAAATAATGCAGTAGAGCTGGATAACGGCGACAATAATACAACTGATACATCAAAATTGAAACGAAATCGAAATGATGATTTAAATACTATTAATTCTAGTATTATTGATGATGCCATTCCTATCGTTGAAAATGGTCTAACTGATTCTAGTAAAGATATAAGGCTAAACAATTTTTATGAGGCTGATAGTGGTAATAATAACTCGTCGTCTTCTATTAGTCCTAGTAATAATGGAAATTCAAGTAGTAATAATAATAGTACTGATATAATATTTCCAAAAGATATACTAGAGATATCATGGGGGAAAATTGTTACATCATTTACATCAATGTTTGATAATGTATTTACTGTGAATTCAAAATTATACTTTGATGTAGTATCGCAAAAAATTGATGGTGCGACAGTAAAGTGGTGCCCAATAATTTTATTGGATACATTAATATCAATGGCTACAGCGAATACATTTAAATTAAAAAATAATGAAACATTAAAACGCAAATTTAATCAATACAATGCATTACACAAAAGTGTATGTGATATAGTCTCAGAGACATACGTTGCAAATTCTCTCAGTAACATGGCTAAAAGCAATATTAATACCAATAATATCAAAGTATTCCCTACAAATCTAGATATAATTGATATACCAAATGAATGGCAAACAGTTACTAATTTTAAGAATCATACTTGTCATCAAATTTTATCGTCAAAAAGTAATTATAAAATGATTGAAATTGTTAATAATTTAATTTCTCATAATATTATTAAAGAAAATGGAATACTAGTTGTTATAAAAACGGTTGTTAGCACTATATATAAACAGCATTTTAGCAATATAAGGATAAACAATAATGTTTATTCAAATAATCAAGATCTTATACGTTATGATGAACATAAATCTTCTACAATTGAAAATAGGTAAGTTTTATTTTCACATTTAACATGGAATTTATATAAACTAAATAATATTTTAATAATATATATATAGGTATGTTAATAGAAATGATTCTTATATCATTGATCTATATGATGTATACATAAAAAATCGTGTAAATTTAGACAATCATTAATTTTTATATGAATTAAATTTCCGTTTGTTGTAGAAAATAGTACTCTAATGGATTATATGTGACGTGAAATACATGATACACATTGCAATTGTAACCATTGATATGAATATGAATTAATTGCAATTGTCGTAATCACGCAGTCATTATTTTGTTTATCATTTCATGCATTTACTGGATTCAATTTTCGGAAGGAAAGAATGCCAAGGGAGTAGAATTAATTCGTGTAAATTAGATGTTTCTAACTACTTTGGTCCAATAAGCGTCAGTGGGAGCTTGTCGTGTCGTTTCTTTCCGTATTTTGGTTGTTTCCATTTCCGTCTCTGAGTTGTCGCATTGAATTCACTTGGTGGCTGTAATTATTCCTTACTTACTCGTCAAGGGATTACATCCAGTTTCTACTCCCGAAATCTCAAGTTGTAGGTAGCAAGGGAGTAAAAAGAGTGCGAAAGGGAGTAGGAATGATGCTCTGTAAAATACGATATTGAAGCCGCTGTATGTTTGCGCTCACTATAGCTAAAATTAAGTTCAGAGAATACACTCATTTCGAATCTAAATGATCAATACTAGTACATAGAGCTAGTACTTTCTTACTAAATGGTCAATATTCTATGAGAAGTGTAGCAAAATAAGTCGTATGGCATTTATCCTTAATAGTTTTTTTATTGCTGATGAATAAATAGTATGAAAAATTGATTTTATTAGATTTTAAAATATATATGTAGATATTACTTACTTGTCGATTGACGTATATAATATGTTATAAACAAAAACATATAGAGTTATATCGTATGTGCTGTGATGAAGAAACCTTTCTTTTCTTTGTTTTGATTCGTTTATACTAGTAAGTTTGATAAGATCAAATGAATTCAATGTTAATGAGTTTCATCTTTTTCCGTAGTGTAATGTGTAAGTCACTCAATCAAAGAACAATAAAATGGTTGAAAATGATTATGAAATTCATTTTGGTGATTATACATTAATATTGCATCAGATATTTAATACAATAGCGAACATAGTTATTTGTCGCTTATTTTTAATTTATATATAATTAAAATATTTTGTATGTGCATGAACATTTTTCATAATTATGGTTAATAACTATAACCATTAATTTAGTTTCTGCACAAATTTAAGTTGAACGACAACATGGACAGGATATATTGCGCGACCCTTTAATGCCACTAGCGTGTAACCATTGATGTAAACATTGAGAGTGAAAAATATGTAAACAAACAGGATATTCAACGGCATAACTATAATTATCATAATCATTTTCATTGTATTCTAAAAGGCATATTGGGCAAAATGCTTCGTCGTTAATATTGTATGTTTTATTTTGTTTTGTTATAATATCTATATATTTCGCTTCAAAACAATTTCTCTCTTGTAACCAATTTTTCCAAAATTCATTTTGTGCATTATTTAATTCATTGTTATACGATGGATTATTTGATACAAAATTGTACACCAAATCGTTATCTAAATCGTGATTGACATTATTTCTATTTCTTATAAGTATAAATTGTTGATATATTTCATTTTGATTATTTCTATTAGCTGGTGATAACGATAATGATATTCTCAAAACAATCGGTACAATAACAGATAAATAACTTATAATAATATATGAAAATGATGTATAAAATGACAATGGGATATAATAACGACAGCTCATACCATTAAATAATAATAAATTGCCAACAGCAAACCATACCATACCAAAAACATCATTCATTTCTGAAAGCTTATATAATATTGTATAATCACAACATGAATTATTTATAATACCATTCATAACACCATAAATAAAATACTGTAATATTGTTTTAAAAATAGATCTCCCAACAATTACATTTAACCATAACTTTATATCAGGTTTACATGTTTTATTCATTTCAATAATATTAGAAAAAATTGTTAATATTATAAACAAAATAACTCGTAAAGTTAAAAGCCTTAGTTTATATCTAATAATTATTGATATTATTGTTCTTCTGATATCAATTGTTCTTGTAGTAAATATTCTACGAAAAAAACGACAAATTCTTGATGTTGAATTTATTAGTGTAGTATCAAGTTGAGTATCATTTCTTACTTGTAACATATTACTAGAATCGTCATTTCTAATCTGAAATTCTATATTGTTTATATCGCTTGAAATGTTATCAGATATCATTGAATGCTTTTATATAGATATTTTTATAAATAATTAAAAATATTTATAACGAAAACGATTCTTTAACTTTATTTTATTAGTGCTACTGCATCAGTTCCATTATTTATTAGAATGAGCTATTTTTTACTTTTTAAACAATTTTTGTTACTGAATAAGAACCAACCTAAATTTTAATTAAAGTTTTAATTTAAAAGGTTTGTTCTGTTCCTCATCATCAATCAATGCTATCTCGTTCCGGAACAAATTTAAATATTGTGTTAAGAATAATTAATATCTTATAAGCAGTATCTGAACTTTAATTTTTTCGTAAACTAAATAAGTCCAGGATAATATAGTATATCTGCAACAAATTTTTAAATTTTATATTGAGGAAAATGAATACTAATGATTAAATTTTATCTTGATAGTATGTAAAGGTAATATTGATAATATTGATTATATTGATTATATTGATGCTATACTTTTAAATATGTCCATATATCTTTTCAATTATTGTTGGAAAATAGATTATTCCGAACCGGAGCCGGAACTTTCGTTTCACGAATAAGTTCTGAAAATCTTACTTAGTTCACGGTATACAATTCTAAATCAACTCAATCAGCTACAGTTAATTTACCTTGGTATGTGGTAAACTTTAAGAAAATTTTGCGTCTTTATCTATGCTGAACAATGAAGAAAAGTGCTTCCATATTACCGACAATAGGAACATCTTTTAGGGGCAGCAGTCGTCCAAGTTTTAGTAGTTTTGATAGTAATGATGACTCTCCAAGTGTAAGTAAAGAGGATGGAACAATAACAAATACTAAACCTGGTCGAGGTACATTATTTATGAGTTTTGGATTTAAAGTTGACGAGAATTTACGGCAAAAATTAGCATCTCGTGGAGATAATGGTCAAAAGAATCGCGATTTATTTGAGGAATATAGAGTAGCAACAAAAAAGTTTTTTACACGAAATCGTTTTGGTATTATATATCAAAATGCATTAATATTAATGAGTGTATTTAGTTGTTTTGAATATATTGTTGAAACATATCAAGGCAATAATATACCAAAATCTTTATTTTTACTAGAAAAAATTTTTGCTGGTATATTTTCATTTGATTGGTTGTTAGCATTCTTTTTGGCTGATCACAAACTTACTCATGTTACATCTTTTTTTTCAATGGTTGATTTATTAACTGTTATACCTATATGGATAACATATTCTAAAGAATGTCCTACTTACTCAGAAACGTACGGTAATCCACAATTACAATTTTTATGGGTTATGTATGCCTTAAATACTACTAGAATTTTACGAGCATTAAGATGTCGGCGATATATTGAAAGAATTGATGATGCTGTTAATCGTGCGGTTGGAGATATGGGTATAACAATTACGGTAATGATATTATTTTTAGCGGCATTAATGAAATTTTTAGAAGCAGAAGGACAACCATATCAATTTAATACATGGATGTATTATATTGTTATTACAATTGCGACAGTAGGTTATGGTGATTATTCGCCACAGACAACATTAGGTCAAGTACTATGTATGTGTATGATTATGTTTGCCATTATTTATGTTCCCCGTTTAACGAATGAAGTTATTGAAAAAATGGCTTTACAATCTGTTTATGCTCGTGTAAGCTATAGACCTCAAGGTAAACATTCTGTTCATGTTATATTGTGTGGTGATATCACAACAACTTCATTAAGTGAATTTTTTGAAGAATTATTTCATGAAGATCATGAAAATTCTGAACTTAATGCTGTTATTTTACATGCAGCTAGACCCACTTATGATTTAATCATGATGTTGCAAGATCCAGAGTTGAACAACGTGATGTATTTAGAAGGATCTGCTTTGATCAACACAGATTTATATCGAGCTCGTGCTGACATTGCGGTTGCAATATTTATAATGACAAATAAATTCAGTGATGATGCCGATAAAGAAGATGCAAAAACCATTTTACAGCAACTGAGTATTAAGCAATATATTCAACTTTTGGATAATGCAAGAATGCCATTATTTGTTTTACAATTAATAAGACCAGAAAATAGACGACATTTACCAAAGTCTAAGGTTGCTGATAATTTAGGTGATGATCATGATGATGGGTTAATGTTGGTATGTTTAAATGAAGTCAAAATGGGTGTTTTAGCTAAAAGTTTAGTTTATCCAGGATCCTCAACATTAATTATGAATTTAATTACATCATTTGCAGATGATGATGAGGATGACAATGATGAGGAAAAGGATCAAACTGAAATATTTGATGAATCAAATACGTCTCAATCCGATAAACTATTTATTGATTGGTTAATGGAATACAAAAAAGGATGCGATTGGGAAATTTATACGACAGAATTATCGGAAGCATTTAATGGTGCAAAATTTTGTGAATTATCGAATTTATTGTATCAAAAAATGGGTATAATATTATTCGGGTTACAAATTCATGACTTGTTAAAACCTGGAAGAGCTAGATTAATTTTAAATCCTTCTGATTTTGTTATTCCTGTCCGTGATGGTATTAAAATTGAAGCATTTGTTATTGCTAAAAACAAAGCTAGCTCTGATTTGTCATTTCAAAAATCAGAAATTAAAATTTTTCAAGTATTAAATAATTTAAAACAAAATCTCGTTAATAATGTTAATAAATACAGAGCTGATAGTGTAATGGGTTTAGGATTTAGTTCTAATAATACGCAGCAAAATGAGACTAATGAGACTGAGTTAACAGCAACACCATCCGTCAATTCTAGTAATGCAAATTCAGGTGGTTTAAGTTCTTTATTAACTGCTACTAGTTCAACACTTCGTCGTGGTAGTGTCGCTGCAGGTCGTGCTTTCGGATCAATTGCGTATACTTCTCATGATATGGAAGATATTAAAAGAAAGGTTATTAGAAAAAATGTTATTAAAACATTGAAAAAAACAACAATTGAAAATGCAAAAAAGGCAACTGTAAGTGCTGATACTAAACAAGAGGCTATACAAAACTTGGAAGAATCTCATATTAAAGATAGTTACTTTTTAAGAAAAAATCCAGCAGAAATTGAAGATGTTTTAATTAAAACAAGTATTATCGAAGAAGTTCCACATATATCAAATCATCTAATTGTTGTTGGGAAAAGTTTGAGTAACTTGTATGATTTAATTAGGCCGTTACGTGCTCGTTATTTAGGATGTATGAAATATATTGTTATATTGTATCCAGGGGATATTCCACATAACGTTTGGCAAAAAATATCCATATTTGATGCTATTTTAATTGTTCGTGGTAGCCCATTAGAAGAAAATGATATTATTAGAGCCGGTATATTTCGTGCAAAACAAGTAGTGGTGTTAGCTGACAGCATGAAATCATCAGATAAATCATATGATGCATTAGTTGACTCTGATGCAATTTTTTGTTATCAAGCTGTGAAACGATTAAATGAATCAACTCAAGTTGTTGTTGAAATCGTTCGTCAATCTAATATAGGATATTTAGATAATTCTGATTCATCACAATCATTTGATGAATTTTATAAGTTCTCGCCACAATTTGCTTCTGGGGCGCTATTTACTACATCGCTATTAGATACTTTGGTTTGTCAAGCATTTTATAATCCAATGATTATAAAAATTATACATAAACTTATAAGTGGTGTTGACCATATAGACCGTTCAGAATTAATTGCTAAAGCCGATGAAATTGCAAGGGAGAAAGCAGAAGCTTATAAATCATCAGATGATGAGGAGGATGATAATAGTGCTTCATCATTGAATGCCGATGAAAGTAGTTATGAAAGTAATTATGAAAAAGCAATTAATAATATTCAAAATAGTTGCTTATACCAAATGCCAATTCCGTTATCTTTGAGAAAGATGTATTACGGTTATTTATACAAGGAACTTGCATTATCAGGAATTATTCCTTTAGGTTTACTTCGAGGAACAATGGTACGTGATGGAGAAGCAACTTTAGGCCCAAAACTTAATAAAATGCCATTTGTGTATACTAATCCGGATAAGGACTCTGAAATTTATTATTGTGATCGTGTATTTGTACTTAGTACACAACCGATATCACAAGCTGACGCCATTGATTGGCAGAAGGATACAAAAATGCATAAAGATTGGGATGAGAGAAGACGACTTCATATGGATACTTCTCAAACAATAAAAAAAGACTTGGATATATTTCAAGAGGTTCTTGAGAATAAATTAGATTCTAAAATTTCGTCACTTAGTTCAGTGATCGACACAAAAGTAAATGCATTATTGAAAATAATTGAACAGCAACAAAGTATCATCAGGCGAGATACTGATAAAAGAATGACTTCTCCTGTCTCTAAATCGCCACATGCTGTTTATAAGAAACAAAATTCTGTAGGTCCTACGTTGCCTGACATTTAAAGATTATATTCATAACTTTCAAAACTGTTTACCCTGTAAAATAGTGTTCAATAAATGTTTTAATTTAATTTTTTTTTAATGATTATTATGATGTAATTTTAAATGACAGGAGTTGTTACACATTATTCTGTATAGATTTAAGGGATTACTTAGCCTAGGCCGGTTCGATCGGATCCGACGGATCGAATCGACGAGGTGAATGGTGGTATTAGCCCTCAGTTAGTGCTAGCTTGTTTAGGTGAATAAATACGTGTGGGTATTAATAAAATTATAAATGTCTTGGTTAAAACGCAATAGCATCGCTGTTATTTCGACCAGTGCTGTTATTTATGGTGCGTATCAACTTTATTCATATTTTCGACGACAAATTCAAAAGGATTTGTTACCAGCATTAACTACAGATGAAACATTAGAAATCTTAGAAAATTTACGTGATCGGTAAGTCTAATTTGTCACACATATACAAATATAAATAATATAAATAATAAATTAATATTTAGGTATAAAAATGCGGTTATAGAAATATCTAAAGAAGCACAGCAGTATCAGATGATGCTTGCACAGCAAGGACAACAAGTCTCGGAAGAACAATTGTTAAAAATGTTATTGCCTAAATTAGAAAGTAAATTTAAATTACAAGAAGCAAAAGTTTATGATTCATTTGATATAGAGCCTGAAGAATTTGAAGAAGCATATAACGTGTATACTAATACGTTCAATAATGAAGAAATTAAAGCCGTTGCAAAAGAAATGCAAACTTTGTATAATAGTTTGAATGGTGTATCTACTAGCGATGGTAGTGATATGATACCACCTGAAACTATGGTAACATTGATGAATGAGTTATTAGTTTATGGAACCACAAATGGCGATTTTTATAATTATATTAAACTTTTTACTAATGAAAATGGTAAAATAAATGCATCAAATTCTGATCTTTTCAATATGGGATTAATGCAACTAATGGAGAATGTTATTACCATTATATGTCAACAGTTTAATACCACAAAAAATGATTTTGAACAATCATTGCAATATTATGCATCATCAGGATTAAATCAAGAAGTATGCATAGCATTTCAAAATTATCAGAAGAAGCAACAAGAATATTTAGGATCAGTTATTGCAGAATTAACGGAATAGGAAAAAATATTGTATACATAATTAATTTAAGCACAATATCATACAATTTAACATCTATATTTCAATATTTATTTTAATAGCGTGTATACAGCTACTATAATTGAAACCAATTGAACAAATTCGGTTAATCTTGTTCCAATAATATAACTTTTTTTAAATATCCCAAAAGAAGAATTATTACCATTGAAAATATTATTGCAACTTTTCACCCGTTTTAAAAGTGTACAACTAGATATAAACACTAATACAAAAGCAACTAATCCATCTAGTGATGATATTGACGCCATTACTTGCGTAAAATTGTTAAATGGTTGAAGATTGATTAGATTGTCCTTTAATAGTCTTCGTTGTGATGATTACTATCAAATGTAAAAAAATCTGGAAATGTGATTCTCTAAATTCTCATACGCATTTGTACACTGTGAGCAGTATCAGTGATTGTTATATCATACTTCTCTAATCTATAAGCTAGGATGACTTGGAGTCTTTTTGAACATTAAAATTAATTTATAATTTTGTTAGGGTACCGGTAGCAGCTGTCTATTTTCGACGGATACAAGCAAAATTAAATAAAAATAAGACTATATTACGATCAAATAAAGAATGAAACACTAATTCCTAAATCTATTATCGAAAATAACAACTTCAACGGCACTATTTCTGATGGTACCGGTACAGTATCCGTATTAGCAGCTCAATTCTCTTTGACAAAAGGTCATGAATGTAACCAAACTCTAGCAAATGTTCCATTGGCTACAATTTCGTAATCCTTAAGTTGGGACAGAAATAAGGGCAATTAGGAGGTGTTTGATGTGTTATAGGCCGGTACCGGTCCGCTTCGCGTCCCGGCCCGGACTCCCGGGGGGAATTTTTGTTTCCCAAGTTTTTAAATCCGAAATAGAGTCTGACGGAAAATCTAATGTACTAGGCATGTATTAATATTTGACATGAATGTATCTGATGACTATGCGCTTCGTATATTATCGTTAACTACGAATCAAGTACCATTATTAAAGGAAGATGTAACCGATGAATTATTTTATCAAATAATGTGTGTACTGGGTAAATCTCAACGATTTCTTGATATTTCGCGTTGTATGGAGCTAAGACCTTCGAGTTTTAATCAATTAAGTATATGTGAATCATTAACATATTTAGATATATCATATACAAGAATTATTGACTTGTCTCCAATAATAGAAAATTGTTTTGGAATTAAAGCAATTTGTCTTGCAGGTTTAGATTTAGCACAACATCAATATGATAATCTTGGTAAATTGGTTAATTTGGAATATCTTACTTTAAGACAATCAAATATTAATTCAATTAATTGTTGTCGATACTTATATATGTTGAGAAGTTTAAATCTAGGTCATACTACTATTTCTTCCATCTCTTGTCTTGGTGGTAATAATTTTACGAGGCTTGAAGAATTGGTATTAGATGGATGCAGTTATTTAAATTTTGATAATTTCAATGATCATTTAACAATTTTTGGTGAAATACCAAATTTGGCTACATTAAATATATGCGAAACTGATTTACTTAAAGGAAAAGATCAAATATTTGATATACATCCAAATTACAATTTATCTATTGAGTCAAGAAGTAGAAGGTAAGCTAATTTGTTATATCTCCGATTATAACTATATAATATAATTATTAATATTATTTAGAGAAATATTTATAGAAGCCATTATGGAAGGTGATGAACAAAATGTAAGTAATTTATTGGCTGATGGCGCTGAAGTTAATTTAAGGCTTGGTGAATGGGCTAAATCAATTATGGTTAACATGTGGAGAAAACATTGTAAAAGTGGTCGAGTACAAACACCTTGTTTTATAGTAAATCATGAAAATGAAGAATTACGACCATTTCCAATACATATAGCTATTCTGAAAGGAAATTTGAACATCATTAAAATGATATATTTTAATGGTGCTTATATGAATTCATCTGTCATTTTTACTGATGTATTGGATGAAAATAATAATTTAATTATCGATGAAAAATTAGCATTAACTAGAACAGCTATAGAATTTGATACGTTAGAATTATCAAAAGTTATGTTTGAAAGAAATGTTCACCGTGTTACATTAGGTCATATTACAAATAAAACCCCAGATTGGAAAGCAATTGTTACTGATATATATAATAATATTGATGAATTGTTTAGTAATCCATTTGAATTTGTAACTCCCAAGGTGACGACATTAAAAGTAGTTGATAAGAAAAACAATGAAGTTCCTTATAGTAGTAAAGATAATATTTTAGCGCCAAATGACGAAAGTATGATTGATCAATTTGATGCAATTCATATTGATGAAGTATCTGCATCATTAAAAAGTTTGAAAAAGAAAAGAAAAAAAATGGTTAAAACGTTACCTAAATTTAATCGTTTAGATTGGCGAAAACATGGTATGGTATATAAATTAAATGGTGATCCTTGCATAGTATATTCGTCAATATTTAAAAGTGATCTTGGTTCTATCAAAATTTTGGGTAAAAGAGACTTTTGGTTGGAACGAAAAACACAAATATTATATGAAAAACTAAAATACGAAGATGAATTATTTCTTGAAGCGTATCGTAACAAACTAGCTCTTATTGAAAGTAAATGTGATTCAGAAGAGAATAGAGAAATTGTTGATCAATTGAATAAAGAGTTAGTTAGATTTAAGAAAGGTATTGGTTCTTTTGGTAAGAAGAAAAAATTTGAAGCAGCATATAGACCTGCTCGTCTTGATGTCACTGCCAGAAAAAGTCGTCTTAAATCATTATTAGAAGAAAAAATTGCTTTAAAATATAAAGTTCGCGATGATTTAGAGGATATATATGAAGGAAATGAAACAGTTAATACTATTTCATTAAATGATGATAGTACAATTGGTGAAAGTAATAGTACCATACTGAGTGGAACCGAAAAAATATGAATGTTGATAATGAACATTATATGTACAATAGGACTTAAAAATACATTAATATACTTTTTGTCCTTTAATGCGAGTTCGCATATCTAATCCACTACGTCTGCAAGTAAAATAAGCATTTCTATATTCCTGACAGTCTTCAGTTTCATTTAAACATTTTCTTAAATCGCCACCATTTTGGACACAGTTTGTTTGTTTCATACATTCAACTAAGGATTGGGCAATTTCTTTACAGGATTTTCCCATACTACTTTAATGCAATAGTCTTTTTACTAACAATTTTTTCTTTTCAGATGTGTTGAGTAAATGGCACAACAGCGCTGGTTGATTTAAGTTGTTATAGTCTAATTAGTAACTTCTGTTCTGTTTCACACCTACCACAACCCCCGAAAAGACCTACAGACAAGACTTCGGAATAAATATCGCCAGTAAGTAACTACTTTTTTCTTCCTTTTTCTTTTTACAATAATTTCATTTGTTTTTTTAAAAAGGGTGTGGAGTATTTTTTGCATGGTTTTATTAACCGTTTTAATCAAAAAGGTATTTATATATAATATACTATATTATTTATTAGCTCCTTTATCAGTGCAGCAATACCAATAACTATGCATACTTTGAATTATGCATCGATAAATCTTTAATGCATCAACAAGTTGAATTATTATCTCCAATTTTTATATTATGTATATATTACTCATTTATTTTAATGCTGCTACAATTCGTGTATATAATGTATTTTATGATGTGTATGATCATCATATAGATAATAACCAAATTTAGTTTACAAATTTCCATTTCCACACCTATTTTACGTACGGGAGAATGCTCTCTTGCAGCTGAAACCTATTAAACTTGCAGTTGAGTGTCGCGAATTTGAATAACATTTAGGTTCAAATA
>JACCDO011961049.1_pt1 | contig 13532 bp, 19 predicted proteins | sample 7446101 | NCBI WGS metagenome assembly JACCDO01 (sample SAMN15323440, study PRJNA562643) | freshwater metagenome | isolation source: river surface water | place: USA:Blue River Watershed | collected 2017-08-16
ACCTCCCCCACCTCCGCCTCCGCCACTCCTATTCCGAGTTCGTTTTTGTTGAATACGCCTGCGTGTATTTTTAGTAGATGCCACCGAGGCACCCGGCGCCGGCGCCGATACGACATTAATAGATACATCACGTTTAGGTTGGTAAGTCATATCGTACACGCCCCACAAACACACTGCTATATATTGACAACAAATAATGTTTATACTGTTTATTGAATACAAAAAATTGATTACATTCAACAAGTATCTGCACAATATACATCAATCGTGAACAATGACGACACATCATCGCTACTCAACCGAAAATCCGCCGTCGTCGCCGTCGTCGCCGTCGTCGTACACAGAATACGAATACCCCGCATTATGTATTCCAAGAGGATTAGGCAGAATCACCGACCAAGAGTTATTAAAAATCGTCCAGAAATCTGGACTGGGCGAAGTTTCTAAAATCATCATCAAGCCAAAAGAATTCGTTCTTCCAGTGTGGGAACGAACCGTGTCGCGCACTACTACTACTCCTACTGACAACACCAGTACACCGCAAACCGTGTGCTATAACAATATATACATCTATTTCAAAAGATGGAACACAGACAACCCGGTCGTCCGAAGATACCGAGAGAATATCATCAACGGGCAATCCATTAAGATCGTTTATGACGCAATACCGACACCGATTTTCTGGAGATGCATTGCTGCGAATTTTCACCAGGGAACAAGGCGACGAATGGAATGAATGGAATGAATGGAATAAGGAATAAATAAGATAGACATATATAAATACAGAAGACACCCACCCAATTCCAAACAATGTCGTCGTCGTCGTCGTCGTATCATTTTTCATCTGAATCGCTCATACAAAGTTGCCCTTTACCTAAAACAATGATCTCACACAAAGGCAAGGAACATTCCAGTTTAACCATATCCGCGGCCAAAATAGAACCATTATCCGCACTACTGAAACGAAACAAAAAACACATAGAATATCAAGTCGCCGAACAACTTATAGAATGCATCGGTCGTCAATTACAATACCTTGAACGAGAAAACAAAGGCATTTCCAGTTTTAATATAGACGACATAACCGTATTTCACGCAACCGACGGCGACGGCGACGGCGACGGCGAGACAACGATGTATTTTGCCATAACAAATGATGAAAAAATACACGAAATAAATGATGATAATCAACTGGAAATCACCGCACCGTATCCTAAAGAATACACCGATACTGCAACGGCAACGGCAACGACGAAAAACAAGGCATTTCATTCACCGGAATTCAAAGAGTTTATTTCTAAAAAAACACTTCCGTATCATCTCCATTTTAAATCAGGGTATTACAGTTTTGGACTATTGTGTCTATATTGTTATGTATCGCGCACACCCCCCTTCCCCACCCAAAACGACTACGACGCGACCCTCGCGCCCATTATCAATACAAAAATATATTGGTTTTTAAAGCAGGTATTACAAGAAAACCCGATAGAACGCCGATATATTTGTGTGTGATGCGAGTTTTACACATTTTATGAAGATCCACGGTAATCCGCCGGCAACGCACCCGCTGCCACCGCTTCTTGCCACGTCAAGTAATTGACATCACATCCCATATGCCGAATATACATTGGAAAATGTGTATATTTATTCGGCTCTTTCAACGACAAGCAATTACGACGACCACTCTTCAACCCACCCTTCTCAACATACTCGCTTTGACTGACAACTCTATCCGTGACGGTTTTTGTGACAGGCTTCCACGCAACACGCTTCTTTTTGAGCGCCCCCGTTCCGACAAACACAGAACACACCTTCGCAACGCACGGATTTATCGTAGTATCCTTGACGGTCGCACACCGCATCACTGTAGCAATGCGCTTTTTAATATACTCTGACTGGGAACGCACTTCCAACGTCGCGGACGGAATATCTTTGTGCCACGCCCGAGGATACTGCGCCCCCTTAATCCACCTATATTTCATATCAATCATCGCGGCATTCCCGCGAGAAGACCGTTTCACCACCGTCGGATCATTGGCCGAAAAATACCAGGATGAGTTCCCCGTCGCGAAACGACCCACCCCGCGCCCGCCACCACTCCACCCACCCGACCCAACCATCCGCACTTGTCCGATCCCACGTAAGTTCCTGTGACCGCCGTTGATGGAAAAGCCAGCGCGGTTCGCGTCATTGACGCCGGTCTTGCCGTCACCACCTGGCAAATGTCCCGAAATAGGCGCAACTCGTGGATGGTTCTCGCGAACTTTGCGACGCATAACTACGATAGACATAAGAATACAGAGAATACAGAGAATACAGAGAATACAGAGAATACAGACAATAATTACACCACCTACTATTATATAATATAAACATAATCGTATTATATAAATATACTCACCCCCCCTCCCAATGACTAAATATCAACTGTATCTCTATCTGTCCAGCAATAGAGACGACGAGGAATGGATCGCCCGATACAAGAAGAAGGTCCAAGACCATAACGAGAAAATCCGCGACGCCATCGCTACCGCAGACTCAGGATTTGACCTTTTTATGCCAAACGAAGGAACGGATTACGGATACGGAGTAGACAATCTTATCTCTCGTCAATGTATAACGAATCCGGGCATTACAAGCTCGGTGGGAGTAGATGGCGCACGTGGCCTCAATCTTGGCGTCAGGTGCTGTATGCGTGTTGCCACCGCCACCGCCACCACCGCCACCACCGCCACGACGACCACGACCACGACCGCGACCACCACCGCCACCGCCACCGCCACCACCACCGCACCACAACCAGTCTCAATTTCCACAACAACAACCACACCCCAATCGCTCGCCACAGACCTCCCATTCAGCCCCCCATGTGGTTTTTACCTTTATCCCAGGTCAAGCATTAGTAAAACGAGGATGCGTCTTGCCAATTCAGTTGGAATCATTGATGCAGGATATCGTGGCGACCTTATTGCCGCAGTGGATACAATCGGTTTATTCGGAAGCACGGATATATGGCACGTATGGAAAGAGACCCTTTCCCCTATTAAGAAATATGACCGGTATTTCCAGGTATGCGCGCCCGATCTCTCCCCGTTCTTGGTTCACATTGTTGACACCGCGGAAGAGTTAAGCCCTCCGACCGCCCGCGGATCAGGCGGATTCGGATCAACGGGGGTGTAAAATCGCACGCGCCCGACGCGCCACTGCGGTATATTTCCGATGCGACCGCGCGGCCTTCATAGATGACCCCTTTTTACGCGCGGTAATCGCGGCCCATTCACGCGCACGGGAATATGCGGCGGCCACGCCACGACGGTCAACCTTACAAGTCCCCGAACCCGAACCCGCCCCTGACCCTAAACGTGCGCAAATCGGAAATGACTTTCCGGGACCTAAAAAGCACCGCCGACCACATTTTGCCAACACAGCCCGACGATCACGGATGCTTTTAGGCGCTATACGCGACCATTTACGCGAGGACCGAGACCGAGACTGTTCCATATCACAAATCGCAAATTATATAATATTCAGATATTATATTATTCACATAATATATTATTCACATAATATATATATATTCGTAATACAAGATGCCGTCGCGGGTAGTAACAAAACGACGCATCAAACGACGTCAACAACGCCTCGTATCAAAAAATGCGAAACGTAATGCACGGTCGGTGCGTAAATATCGCAAGACGGCGAGGAAGGTGATGAGAGGGGGTGTGGTGGATTTGGATGATTATGAAATTGAGATGGACCCAATAGAAATAAAATCAACTGGACCATCAATTCTTAAAAATAGCGTCTATGTGTTATACGATTCAATAAAAACACATCATAATAATAAGGTATCATATTCCGACAGCTCGGATTACAAAACGCTGAATATTCCAATATGTGTTATATTTTTTGAACCTAACCTACCAAAAGACAATATATATTTATTTTTTCATCACGATGTAACAGGCCCTGAAATAACACTGGCGGTGAAACTACTTTTAGGTATTGAAAAAGGTAAACCTTTTGAACTAAGCCCAGCTATTGAATTCGCTGACACAGAGACGTACAACTGGGGGGAGGCGGGCCGTACGATATTTCGTAATGTATCTAGCGCACAGGAATTTGACCTAGAAGGTTCTCCTAATCAATTCATGAAATTACTAGGTAAACGATTTGTAAAACTAACCCAATGCAGTCTGGTAAGTGAATATTGTATTGAAACTGGTGAATTTGATGGTAGTTCAGTATTAAATGAAGTTAAAACAACAAAACATGAAATAAAGGAAACAAAACCTGGGAGGTGGTGGGATGGCAATAGTGTTAAGAAACTTCTTTATAAAAACGAGAAAGGAAGGCGTGAGTTTGGTTTTGCGGATCAAGTAATAAAATCTAATGCACTTCTACCAGATTTATATTTAACGTATAAACCCCATTATGTAGAGCGAAAAACTTTTGATACAAAATCGTCTTATCGATTTTCTGATGATCGTGATTTTTCGGCAGAAAGGCCCTTGAAAACAACGGATTTCGCAATTGATGTATACTATTATAAAAAACTTAAGGTACAAGATATCATCGATAGTATCATTGCACAATCTGATGATGAAACATTTACTGGTACACTGAGGAATAAGGAACGGGGTGTAATCAAGACATTTACTAAAGCAGAAGAAGCAATGAAAACCCCTATGACGCCCGACGAAATCAAGGAGTGGCGCGCTACGATGGAACAAACGAAACAAGAATACGATGCGTATCAGGTTGAACAAGATAAACTACGAGAGGAAGCATCCAAAAAACCCACCTGGTATAGAAGTTAATTGATGTTACACACGAAACGTGACGTTATTAAAAAAATACTCCGAGACCGAGACCGTTCCATATCACAAATTATATATTATGTGAATAATATATATATTCGTAATACAAGATGCCGTCGCGGGTAGTAACAAAACGACGCGTCAAACGACGTCAACAACGCCTCGTATCAAAAAACGCGAAACGTAATGCACGGTCGGTGCGTAAATATCGCAAGACAGCGAAGAAGGTGATGAGAGGGGGGTTGTTCGGAATGTTTGAATGGAAGAATGATTTTGATGTATTAGATATTGTATCTAATACCGCCCGGACTAGAAAAAAAGTCTTTACGTTATCAGTAACAAAAAAAATATCGGGTGGTTATGATATTACTCTCATTTTTGATATAGATGCGTTTCCTGAGATTGACCCGGATGTGTTTAGTCGACAATCTTCTGTGAAGTATAAGAAAGGTGTTGATCCAAATACAGGAAATTTTGAATACTTCCCGTATCATAACCGAGAAGAAGGTATAGTAACAATAATAATGAAACTAATTGAAAGTATTGGAGGTAAAATGAACGAGGATGTCGGTGTCAGTTTGTGGAAACTTCTTGAATTTCTTCCTGATAAATTTGCGGCAATCAAGGCACAGTGGCATCGCAATACAGCAATAGAAGGCGGAATCAGAGATTCAAGACTAGACAGATTTCTAGAGCAGCAGGAGCAGCAGCATGATCAGGAGGAGGAAGAGGATGAGAAGATGAAGAAGCTTCAAGATATGATGAATAAGGGTAAAGTTACACGAAAATGTGAAATAAAGATGACACTAAAGACAGATAACAGTAATAAGACAGACACTCATGATGTACTAGTACTCAATGAGTTTACAGTTATTTCAAGAAACGAAATATCTACTAATACCGTATTAAATAACAATAAACAAACTTTTACTGTATATGAATGGGGGAATATGAAACCTCGTGAACGTTACAAAAAAATAGCAACATTTAAACCAAGTTTTACGCCGGAAACATTAAAGGGGGCACTTGATGCTTTACAAAGAGAATTTTATATAATAAAAAGGCCAATTCAATCAGAGTTTAATAAGATTATATCTGCAAAAAATACGACCACTGGCGCCGACGTGGTGGCAGTCCCCGAACAGACGAACGCATCAGATAACATCAGAATCACTTTTAAAAATGGAGATACATTCCTTGGAGAATATGTGATAAGACGAATGACGAACAGTTACAGCACCTTTTTGGTTTTGTTTACAAATGGAACATATACATGGAAAGATGGAACTAGCTATACTGGTAATTCGTTTACACGTAATTCGGATAGTTTTATACAAACGGTTCAGGTATTAGGGTTCAATAAAAAAAAGGAGCTTGATGAGATTGTTACTCCTCCTCCTCCTTCCCAAACGCAAGAATCCGCGGGATAAATCCTGCTACGGCGTCGAGAGACGATATTAGTAACTAATAATTTACGAGATGCCCGAGATTTTTCTGAACCTGCCATATCGTAAATTATACAATATATTTTATATATATTAAGTTTGTCATAAAAATAAAAATAATCACACCCCTACTCACTCCCCACCGCACAGAAACTCATTACACAATACCCGCTTCCTTTCTTGTATTTCTTCGCACTTGTGATCCAGCGTAGAAATGCTTTCCGACACCTCCGCTTCGCCTCCTCCGTCCGCCCCCTCCGCTTCGCCTCCCGCGTCTCCGCCGCGCTCCGCTACGAAATCCGTCATATAGAACCGAAACACACGAACTCCATTGGTCTGTCCCATACGATAGCACCGGGCGATGGCCTGGTCTTCTACACATGGATTCCAGTGTGGACTTACGAAATAGACATCCGAGTATTCTTGTAGATTTAACCCCTCACTACAAGTGCGTATCTGTAAAATTAGCACGGTAGGCGCGGTCGCAAAGATAAGCGCACGTTCGCGCGCACTGACAGTTCCGTCTATGATTGCGATATCTCGTTCATCCGCAACGACAACACCATCACGTAACAACATCTCGCGCAATTGGGTCATCTCACGACGGTAATGGCAGAACACGATAGATTTACGGAGGCCACCATCACCATCACCACTGCCCCCCGCCCCCGCCACCGCCGCCACTGCCTCCGCAGTCATCGTCGCAACAACCCGGTCCATCTTACTCTGTTTTGAAACCGCAACTTGAAAGTCGTCCATAGATAGTCCGTGGGTCGTCGCATCATCCACCACCACACTACCGCCATCGCCATGGCCATCGCCATGGCCATCGCCACGTCCCAGAAGCAACCCAGGCCAAACACACATCTGGCGCATCCGAGTATACAACTTCAATCTCTCGGCGCGGTCCGTCGTATTCCTCGCCGAACGATGAATCTCGCGACTTAAATCAAGTTCGCTTTGGCTGGTCCAAGGAACTTGAGATTTGTAATGTTTGAGAGATTGGAGGCGCGGAGCACATTGAATCTCTCCCACCGCTCCCGCTCCCGCTCCCGCGTCCGCCGCCGCCTCCTCCTCCCCCCCTGCGACGACCATCCCCACACTCACCTTTGTCCTGCGCAGAACATACTCATCGCGAATCGCCTTTCGTTTTTCTTCAGTGATGACATCACACATCTTGAATCCTAATACGTAGCACAGCGATTTCAAATCGGATATTTTGTTTTGAATAGGGGTTCCGGTGACAATCCAGACACTGGCCTGCCTGCCTCCGACGACACGCATCGCTCCCTTAAACACACGACTACTTTTGTTTCGTAGATGATGTGCTTCGTCAAAGATAACACGATTCGCGCGGAAAGTTAGCAAAGACAGAGTAGCCTTCACCTTCGGTTCATTCAAGACGACATTTAAGGGCTTCTTTTTAGAAACCGGCGCCGGTTCTTCCATTGCGACACATCCGTAGGTCGTAATCACGATATCAATCGCGGCCGGCGCCGGCGCCCTACCGCCATTCTTGGGAGGTCTGTGGCACCAGACCATACCGTCGCCCCCCTCCGACAAAACCACACGGCGTTTCCCCGCAAAACCGTGATACACGACAACCACGAGGTCGGATTTCACGCCGGTATCAATAATCGTCTTCTTGATTTGAGCGACCCATTGCGCAATCAATGCCACCGGCACAACAATCAACGTGCGACGAAACGCGGCAATGTTTGCGAGAATGAGACCCATCATAACAATCGTCTTCCCAAGCCCCATTTCATCCGCAATGATACCGCCGAGGATAGGGTTATTCACCGACGATTGCGACGATTGCTGCGATTGCGGTTGTTCGCGACGCAGGCAAAACTCTACCCCTTCGCGCTGATATTGCTTCGGTTCAAGACCCGCTTTTTGTATATATTCATCAAACTTACTCACCTTTTTCTTCTGAACCACAATGATCCGTCGTCGCGGCGGATACGCCTCCGCCACCGCCACCGCCACCCCCGAAGGGGGTGCTATTCCTCCTCCTCCATTCATACCAGAATTCTCTTCAAAATCGTCGGACATAAGAAACACTATCAATCGGTAAAAAGCTAAAAAAGGATTTCAATTTTTTTACATTCAAAAAAAATATGATGTCACGTAGGATAACAGTGAAGTGATGAAAAAATTGAAATACTTTTTCACATTTCATCGGAATACAGCCTCGGCATTACAGACAACTCTACGAAACAAACAATGGCGACTACGACGATGGACGATACTTCTTTCGGCATCAGCAGGATGTCCGACGAGGAATACGAAGGAGAATTCAGCAACGACGGCGAATGTTCAACCCCCAGGCCAGGAACCTCGGACAACGTGGTGGCGACACACCGCGCAGCAGCATCCCGTGCAATCTGGACCTTTTCTGAGGCGGCAAAGGCATCGGCGACGGAAATCAAGCGCAAAAGAAGTCCGAAATCGCGGACGGACTACCGGATGGCGGCAAACATCGTCATCAAACGAGCATTCTCCGTGCTGGAGAAGAAGCTTTGTCAAAAGCGAAATTCAGCATCCCCTCCTCCGAATGTGATGTCCGAGGCAGACTTCAGCCTGCTGAAGCAAGCCATTGAGAACTTCCGCGTTCGCATCGTCGTCCACGACAGCATGACAATGGACGAACTCAAGCAGATGCACGCGAAATGCAAGAAAGACTTGGAAACATCCACGGAGACATCAAAAAATGAAGACCTCGCTCATTTGGAAACAGCGATCTCGGACGAGATCTTCCGAATGATGGAACAAAAGGAACGTGTTCCGGCACAGCACGCTGAAATCGCACGCTCATCTGGCCTCACTCTTCAAAACATCTTGTCCGCGCAAACCATTCGGCGCAGATTCCTGTCTCTGAACGCACTCACACGAGCCATCCGAGGGGACCTGCAGGCGTTCCTGACACAAGACCTTCGCAGCGATGACAGAGCAACCGTCGTCCAGCAAATCAAGGACTCTTGTATGGCGGCGGCGAAGAAGAAGCACTAAACACGCGCACCACGGCACGTTAACACTCCGCAGGATAACACAACGCTTCCCACGACGGGACGGACGGACGGATTCAGGTACGTTTTTTTATAATAAATAATAAAGGAATTCTAATAAATTACTATATTAAGAATAAACGACACCAAATGGGAGGAGGTAGTAAGAAGAATAAACGAGGAAGTATTCCATCGTCGTTGTCGATGTCGTCGTCGTTGTCGTCGTCCACCGACGCAATCAGCCAAGCGTCTATGAAAAACGACTTGAGAGAAAGGACCGAAGAAAACGATTATGGCATAATGTCCGATCCAGACGAAAATACTAGCCCAACCCCCCTTCTGATGAAGGATGTGAACGAGGAGCCGAATCAGGTTCCGGTAGAAGTAATTGAGACGGAAGACGCGGTGGCGGTGGCGACGACGACCGACGACTACTACACGCAAAGTTATACCCCATCCGAACAACCGCAAACGCAACATTTACTACAACCGTCGTCGCCGTCGTCGCAACAACAAGACCACCCGATACAACCGTCGACAGAACCACCGAAATCACAAAACCAATCATTAGAAACTCTTCAATATAGACTTTCCACAGATAAGAACTTTTCAAAGAAAATTACACTACATACATTTTTCTCATACGTTATTCTTGCAATAGAACTCCAGCGCGCGACCGACCCCTCCTCCTCATCGGTTGCGGTGGCCGCGATATCCATCAACGAAGTGATCACTCTCATTGAATATATGATTGAAAATCACAGCGCATCGGAAGAGATAAGATCATACTTACGAACACTGAATACAAACGGTATTATTATAAATATTATATCCGCTGTTATTGATTTTAATAAAGAAGATAATGAATCAATGGATAAACTGTTCCTATTCGAAGAAATAGAATTAGAAGAAATGAATACTCTACGAGACGATACTACTACCACTACCAGCACCGACAGCGCAGGCCACGCGACGATAAAGAATACCGCCACCGCCACCGCCGCTCCGTCACGCTCCGGTTTTTTTAAACGTATGCGTCGTTTTTTTTCGGGATGCTGTGGATAATCCACACACTACCAACGAATACCAGAAACCTGTAATAAATCAGTTACGACAACCCCTAATGCCTGCTTCTTCGCCAATTTCTTTGAATGCCATTTTGTAAATGTAGAATTGAAGACCGCGCGGGTCGGAAAAACAAGCGATACATCTTTTCGCACCTTCTTCCAAAGCGCGATGACCCGTTTTGACTCTCCAAACTGTTGGACGGTACGCAGTAGCCCCATTGCTTCATCACGAATTTCTTCTGTATTCTGTAAATGAACGGCCTCATAAAATTCATTTACCTCTTCAACCATCCACTCATACTGCATATTCTTATTTCCGGCAACCGCGAGGTCCTTCTTCTCATTTGTCATTGTACGATAATTGACGATTTTGGCCCATCCAGGAATGGGAGGTAACGGACAATCTTTTGCACTCATAATAATATACCGATATTTGTATATTATTATAATATATTTTACGCAATACTACAGCGACCCCCCCCCTCATATCGTTCGGCTCTCGCCCAACGGTATACCGTCGCTGGGGGCGGAACCCCCTCAATTCAACCTCAAGAGATACAACGCTTGCGCCAAAGCACCGACCATTTCATCACGGATATTGACTAAATCCGTATATCCATTTAATTTATCAGTGAGACCCTCCAAATGAACTATATTCTCGTCAAGAATCTTACAAAACGCATCGGGTGTTTTACATTGACAAAAGGAAATACAACTATCCTTCTCCGATTTGAACTTAAAGACAGGAACGCCGGACCCCGCCCCCGCGACACCAATACCCCCCCGCGCGCAATGTCCGATATATATCTCAATAAATGAATCCACCAACTTACTCAACGTATCGTGAAGCTCATCTGTTGCTTTATGTGTAGGATAGGACAAGGTAGACCAGTGATAGATTTTAATTGTATTCAATAATTCAAGGAAACAAAGAATATGATCCGCAATATCATTTACACACCCGGGTTTACGCCCGGCGCTTGCACCGCCGTGACCGCGACCGCGACCGCCAATAAACGACTGTGACGACTGATCCTGAAATTCCACTTCCAGTTCAGAACCTTGTGATAACGCAGACGCACCAACGAGAGAACCGGCAAGACCAAGCTCGGAATATTGACTGGACGATGACGTGCGACGACCGCGAAGACTGCGACCACGACCGCGAGTATTCCGGCGGTTCTTCCGAACACGAGATTGTCGCATTTTATAGGTATATATATACTTATATATATTTATAGTTATATAACTATGTGATTAGAATAACATATGATTAGAATGTATAAAATTGATCTATAATACAAACATTAGTGTATTATAATACAACTCCGACCCAATGCCGAAACTTGTTAAAAAAATAGCACCTGTCACCGCCGCTGCCGTTGCCGCCGCTGCCACCGCCGACTCTGACGTAATCCACACAGCAGACTGTCTACAAATTCTACCCACCCTCCCCGACAAATCAGCCCAGATTGTTATCGCGGACCCGCCCTATAATATTGGAAAGGATTTCGGAAACGACAGCGATAAACAAGCAATGCCTGCCTACCTGGAATGGACCGACAAATGGATCGGCGAATGCCTGCGTGTTCTAAAAGACAACGGAACAATGTTCGTCTATGGCTTCAGTGAAAACCTCGCGCTCATTTTGTCAAGAATACCCCACAATATTCAACGACGCTGGATTATATGGCATTACACCAATAAAACAGTCCCCTCGCTCAATTTCTGGCAACGGTCGCACGAAAGTATACTGGTTCTCTGGAAGACGGATAAGGTATTTCATCGCGACGATATTCGCGAAGACTATACCGACGGGTTCTTACACGGGGCAGCGGGAAAAGAACGCGCTGCCACAAAAGGCCGGTTTTCAAAAGGCGAAAAATCCACAACATATACGGCACACCCGAATGGCGCATTACCGCGCGATGTTATCAAAATACCCGCACTCGCAGGAGGCGCCGGAATGAAAGAGCGCGTCGCGCATCCAACGCAAAAACCAATCGTGTTATGTGAAAAATTATTGCGCTCGTGCCGGCAACCAGCATCTGAAGGGTTTGTTCTTATTCCATTTGCGGGGTCAGGCAGTGAATGTGTTGCTGCGAAAAAACTCGGACTCCCCTTCATTGGCATAGAATGTAATCCGGAATATGTAAAAATAATACACGAACGCTTATTACTGCTGTTGGAAGGGGGTGAAGAGGTTCATCAACAACAGGCAGACCCGTGACCACGACCGTGATCGTCATCGGCCGTTGCTCTATATCTATGTGATTAGAATAACATATAATTAGAATAACATATGATTGGAATGTATAAAATTGATTTATAATACAAACATTAATGTATTATAATACGAGTAAAAATAAACCGACTTACCTTTCCGAATGCCCAAGCTTGTAATTCGGAAATCGGCTACCACGGCTACCACGGCTACCACTGCTACCACGGCTACCACTGCTACCGCTAATCCAGCGCCCATTATTTATCACGGCGACTGTCTTATTGAAATGTCACGCATCCCAAACAATTCGGTTGATATGATTTTATGCGACCTGCCATACGGAGCGACGAAAAACGCGTGGGATGTCATCATTCCGTTCGACCAATTGTGGAAACATTATGACCGAATTATAAAAGAGAATGGAGCGATTGTATTATTCGGTTCTCAACCATTTACATCGTTAATGATAACAAGTAACCTCAAACATTTCCGATATTGCTTGGTATGGGAGAAAAATAAATTCTCGGACTTTCTAAACGCAAAACGAAAACCAATGAAGACAAATGAAGATATCGCGATATTTTATAAAAAACAGCCAACTTATAATCCACAATACTGGTTCTCTACACCGTATACCAGGTGGAATACACAAACTGCTGTAGACAAACAAACCAACTACGGGCAACACAGAGAAAATTTTGTAGAAAGTCTGGATGGGCGAAGATTACCTACAACTGTTCTGAAATTCAACAGAATAGAACGTCCGAAACATCCTACACAAAAACCAGTTGATTTATTAGAATGGTTAATAAAAACTTATTCAAATCCAGGGGACACGGTTCTTGATAATTGTATGGGAGTCGGTTCAACTGGTATTGCGTGTATAAATACAAATAGAAGTTTTATAGGTATTGAGATGGATAAAACGTATTTTGATATCGCGATGGAAACGATTACGAGCCATC
>JACCDO012008300.1_pt1 | contig 13532 bp, 16 predicted proteins | sample 7446101 | NCBI WGS metagenome assembly JACCDO01 (sample SAMN15323440, study PRJNA562643) | freshwater metagenome | isolation source: river surface water | place: USA:Blue River Watershed | collected 2017-08-16
ACCGACGGCTTGAACTTCGTGATAGTGGTGTTGGAACACGAATATGTTCTGCTTTTGCATTGCGTTCACTGTCGCCGTCATCATACAATATATCGTATGTGCCATCTTCGTTTACTTTAGTAATTTTGCCAGGATAATGACGAGCAGATAAACCTCTGTATCGCGCTTCAATACGATCGCCAATTTTGAATTGTGCTAGTGGTGTCACCGCGACTACAACTTCTGGTGAGTCTGTTGGCGGCGTCGCTTCTTCAATCACTAAATTCACAGCATCGGATGACATTCTTACATTTGTTTGGATTATAAACAATACAAAAAAACGTAAATTCAAATTCTTAGACTGTTGTAAATTTTGCACAACCTGTGGCGTGGCGCAGCGTATATATGCTCTTTTTTTTCCAATCGGTGCCAACCGCTTTTTCGGACATAATATACATATCACCTGGTTCCAATGATATTAGTTTAGGTTCACCAACTGGCAACCCGTTACGAAACCATTGAAAGTGCAACGGCATAGACGCGTGCCCAATGCGAACGCCAATTACCTTGCGTCGTTCAGTATCCCCGTGAAATCCTATTCCGCAGCGTCGTGTGTCATAATAATAGTTAGACTCCACTTTCAAATCGGCGGCTTTTGGTCCAACAAGTGTTTCAATTTGATATTTCAGTTCTTGCAGCAAAGGAACTTCTGAATAACCAACAATGCGCCCTTTGCCTGTTGCGTAATCCGGCTCACGACTTTCTGCGTCAAAACAAAGATTCCAGCGCGCGTGTTTATTAACAACACGGCCGTACATATATGCCTGTTTGTCATACGCAAGTGTTTGTTGTTCTTCAAACATATGCTCTTGTGTGCAACCATGACCTGAAATAAGCGCGTTTACACCTTGACGTAACACAAGCACCTGCGCATCTGGCATTTCATGCTCTGAAAGTTGCACAAGTTCGCATGAAATGCCTCGTTCAACTGCACGCCCTTGTATGGAAATTAAATCATCGTATTGGAATCCTTGGCCGGCGGAAACTCGTGTGCCGATTTGTTCCATACCAACGTGATTTTCGGCACTATCGCCAAATGTAAGAGTAATAAGTTCGTGGGAAGACATAGGAAAGTTGTAAGGAATGTAAGGCGGTCTATTATTGAGTCAATGATGCAAATAGTAATCATTTTTTTCATTTGCGATACAGTCGCCATACATTGCTGCGACAGTAGACACACGTTGCCTGCCGTTCTAACCAAACGTGCATGCAATCTTTATGCACCGCATTATTGCATGTGGGACATCCAAGCAACGTTTGTTCATGTAGACCTTCGTAACATACTGGGCATGCATCATCTTCTGTAAATGTGCGGGCAATGGTTGTGAACGCCGCATCACGGGATGCATCCAACTCGGCATTTCGCACCACAGAGCGGTCCTGAAAAATCGCAGCATTTCCAACAATGGCTTTCATATCCTCATATTGGTCCGGTGTCTGAAAATGCCCAGGTCGTTCGGCAGAACCATTAAAAAACCCACGGTCGTAGCATCGCACAACGCGTGTAAGCAGGAAGGAAATATGTTTGCATACAATGTTTTTCTTGGTCGCATTGAATTTATGTCCAGGACAATTGCACCAGAAACTGCCTCGCACGTAACCGCCAGGTTTGTACCATTGGACTGTGTAAGATTCACGTGCACCACGTCGCACACTTCCTAACATATGAAATGTGCCTTCCAGTTGTGCACGCGGGCCCGTGGTTTCCGTATTGCGTTCATAGGAACTTAAGTAGACTTGTTCAGATTCGTGACGCATGGCCACAACGCGACGCAGCACATCCGCTTGCGCAACATTTGTAAGAGAATCAGCAAGGGCCAGGATTTGTGCTGCCATTATGTTAAAAGCGCGTTGCAATATTTAGGCCATCGTTTCACGACAGCAAAACAGATACATATACCATGGCCGTCGTTTCTTGCATAGTTTCACTTCAACGGCGTCTTTTTGTTGCCGTATGTGCGAAAACATTAGGTCGCGAAATTCCTGCAGCGTTGCCTCGGTCTGTTTTGCCGCGTCCATAAATTGTGTAAATTCTCGCTCTAATGCGACAAATTTAGTTTTGAGTTTTTCGTATTCAAATTGATGTGATGCCTTTTGATTTGTAAGACGCTGGTTAAGTATTGTTTTCATTTCTTGTTCTGTATACACGGATTGAATTGCAGTTTGTTTGTAATTGGAGGCGGCAAGGCGGTACCACACAGACCCGTCTTTCAAACAGTATTTTGCACCGTCTTCTGGAACTGTTGTAATTACATACACGTTTTTGTCATTATATGCGGGCACAATAGATGTTTTGATTGTATTAACAGACAGTGGCAATCCATTCATATTTTTAATCAATCCAATATGATAAATATTGTCAATGGCCAACAGGAAAAAATCCATAATTTTATCGGCTGTAAATCCAACTATCGTGCGTGTTCCATCTTCAACACCCACTACCAAATATCCACCGCCGCTATTCAGCAATGCGCACAGGGTGGCAATGATTTTGTCATGCGGGCAAGAATTGAAACCACGTTTGAATTCTAAATGCGTACATTCAGGAATGGGAAACGTTGTACAGTTTGTCAAGTCTGGAAATGGAAACATGACACATATTGTATGAACTATAGGAATGACTCTTTAGAGGGTTTCGCCATGATGCACACCGTTAATCAAAATCATATGAAATGCCACCCATGCCGTTATCATATGCACAAAGAATAGATTTACTAATTCCAACTATATTGATGTCATTATATTCATAATTGGTTTTTGGCAATCTAATCTGAAGTTCGGCATTTTTTATTTTTGAAAAGTTAATAGAGGTTTTCTCGCCAAATTCAATCAGGTGATAATTGTCTTTTTTTGTTAAGGTAAGGTTGTGATCAACACCATTGAGCAAAACGCGCGCATCAACTGTAGTTTCAGGCAAGAATGCATATATTGCTACAATAGGATTCGTGAAACCTAACTTGATTGAACTATTGTGATGATTAATTGTTTTAGGGCCACATAACTGTTCGCGGTAAATAGGTGCTATTCTATTCTCATATTCTTTTCCTTTATACAAAAGTGTAACCACATCATATGTTAATGTTATACAACATTCTTTATTGGTTTCAAACTCAATTACACTGTTATGAAAACGATTAGTAGGTATAGCACGCCCATTTGATGCTTGATAAAATTCAATATCTTTATTAAGAAAACGATATAGATTAAGATTTTCAATCGTTTGCCCTCCAATTTCAAGTTTGATTTTTGAAATTACAGATGAAGGTGTAATCTTAATGTTCTTATAAGCTTCGTGGGCATTATCATTTGACATTGTATGACGAAATACTGCACCATTCGTTGGTGCAACAAACGTAAATGTGCGTGTTTCTTTTACAATATTGTCGTGCTGAATAGAAGCAAACGAAGAGATATAGGCATCATCATATTTATCTTGAATGCCAAAATATTTTGCATGCAGTTGTTCTAAATTTAAAATAGATATATTGCTTCCCATCTTTACTTATATTTTAGTTTATATTCTTTATGTCCTTTATTTCAACTGTAGCATTAAAATTCTTAACCAGTTATGTTAGGCAAAATATTGTCCAAAAATTGAAACATCCATGCAACCAAACGCAAACTTGCAAGAATGAATACATCACGCGTCGTTGCACGTAACGAATTGTCTCACGACATTACAATTCAAGCAGATGCTATGCTTCAGCATACTGTGCTTCCGCAATACAAGATGGATTGGCCAACATTTGCAGAACTTATGAGTCGCACGGATGCTCGCGTAGGCGGTTCAGTCGCGCTTGGTTGTCTTGTAGGCGAACAGTGGAATAATACACTGGATGTGTATGTGCATTCAGAACGTGCATACGCAATGTGGGAAGGATACCTAATTGCCAAAGGATGGTCGCATGCACCACGTCGTGAAACATCTATACCATCGGTTCCAACAACGGAAGTTGGAATCCGTCTGGCACATCCACGATTCCGTAGCATTCTTGATTCCGTATACACATTCACAAATACGGAAAATCTTATTGTAAACAGAATTAAAATTTATGTTTGCAATATTGCCGAATTTATTTCGGAAATTGATTTAGCGTGCTGCACAGCCACAGCACGCGTGTGCCAAACGTCGCACGGCGAGTATTCGACCATTTGGACTTGTGACCAAAATGAAGATATGCTGCGTCGCAGAGTGACGTATGTGCACACACAGCATCTAACACCACACGAACACACGCGTATTGAAAAATACAAGGAACGAGGGTTTGTGATTTCCGAAATGAGCACGGCTTACCCACCAACGTATGGCGCCTTAGTGCGCTCTGGACCGCCACCCACAATTTCAAACAGCCCCATTGTCGTAGGTCCACCGCCTCCCTATGTGCCGCAATTATTTCGTCTGTAAATTATACAGTGCGTGCATATAAATTGTTGAAATCATATCTACATTTGTATCTGGAAATAGTTGTGTTTTTTCAATAATATTGCCGGTCTTGCATTCAACGCCGGCACCAATCTGTTCGAAATAACAAAACTGCAAAAAATCGTGTAATGGCAGTATCTTATTTTGAATACGAATTAATTTCTGTTTTGGAGTTGTTAATATTGTGTAGGACGCTGAAGCATCAACGGCATATGTTCTGATTTTTTCATTTCCAACAATATTGCTATCCATTATGCGAGAAAGCATAGGTGTCATTACATTAATGTTCTTTGAATCGTCAAACGAACCAGGAAAGTATCCATATTGTATGCCATCGTCAGATTCATAGCCAGGCACAGGTGCACCGCATATATCTTTCCATCCACAATCCACATTAATATCATTCACATCATATGATTGAATGCTGCAGCAATCATCTGCGCCCTGTTCCTGAGATTTCATTTCTTTCAAAACATCTTGTATCTGTTCAACAACATCAGTGTCTTGTGGGCATTCTTCCACAATTAGCACGGGGCTTTCTTTCGCATCAATTGATTCGGCTGACATATTTCTAAATCTTAGCAGTTACAAATGTTTAAGTCACACGTTTTTTGTAAGAATTTCTGCATAGGTTGAAGGGACATAGGTTGCCGGTCGGTCCGGTGTACACGCAACTACTGCAGAAACCATTGTAGGTGACAGCGACTGATAGCAGCCCACCAAGCCTCCAACAATGGCCGCATTTGTATCTGTATCGCCGCCTTTTGCCAACGTTATTTTCAACGCATCTGCAAACCCTACAGTGGGATTTTGTAAGAAATGCATGGCCAGCGTAAATGCCCAACGAACGTGTCCCGCTTGTTTATGAACCTCCAGGCGTGTTATGTCCTGACTATCATTAAACAACCAGCGCAACACATTTGTGTTTTGTACATTTTCAATCGCATATTTGCCCACTTTAGTCCAAACATCGGCTGGTGGCAGACCGCGCAACAGCTGCACGCAAGCATATACATATACAGCATTGCAGTCCTGACATATTTGATTCGGGTGCGAAAGTTGTGCGTCCACACGGGCCATGATTGCCGCAATATCCGCGCCAACGTCGGCAACAGGAGCCACCCACGCCGCAATAGCAGTGGCGCGCATAAGAGCTCCGTTTGCTTCCGAGTTTTTATTGTGTTCACGCACACGCATCAAAAAATCATCAACACACGCAGTTTCGCCGTTAATAAGCATATCGGCCTCACGAAATGCATTGTAACACGTATTTCCAACATCAAATGGGTTGCTTTTTAACCACGCAGCATAGGCCTGCACGATTTCATAGACTGGAAAGTTTTCTTTGGATGGCACAGTTTTGTTAAGCGCTGAAAAAAGCGCCAATGTCAACTCACCATCATCGGTAATTTGACCAGGTGCTAACTGATGTGGACCGCCACCAGGCATTTGCAGCGCCGCTGCAACTTCCGTTTCAGTAGGGCAACGTCGCATAAATTCCAACACACCTCCAGCGGCATCACCAATACAAGCACCCAATATCGACATTTTGTTTTACATTCACATATGTCAGAAATGTTTAGGCGTCCAATGAATCAACCACGGACGCTACATAATCATCCAATGATTCAATATCGCCATACTTTTCAACTCCGCCATCACGCACAATCCATACATCAATTCCAAGTGCGTGTAAGAAATCCAGGTCGTGACTGACCAACAATAGCGCACCAGGAAATTCGGCAAGCGCGTCACGCAACGCTTCCGTTGTTTCCATATCCAGGTGATTTGTTGGCTCATCCAAAAGCAATACATCAGGTTCTTCCAAAATCAGCCCCACGAAGTACACGCGTGCTTTTTGTCCACCACTAAGAGTGGATATTGGGCGTGTATGGCACGATCCTTCCAATCCACTGGCGCCTAACAGTTTCCGAATGCGCGCATCGTTTGGATTGCCACCAATCTTGGAAGCACAATATGTTACAGCCGATTCCGTATCTGGTAAATCGTGAAAGAAATGCTGATTGAAGCAGCGAATACGCACACCTGGACGTATGATAACGGCACCATCGCGTGGCTCTAATTCACCTGTAAGCATTCGTAGCAACGTGGTTTTTCCACTACCATTTTTACCCAATAGTACTGTGCGTGCTCCAGGATAAAGCGCAAGATTCACGTCGCGCAGGATTGTGCGTGAACCATAGGCGCCCACAGCATCCTTAATTTCAATCAGCGCTGATTCACGTTCTGAAATAACACGGTCACTAAACAGTAGCTTTGGTTGGTACGGTTTTGGCGGTTTTACCACACCTGCTGCCATTCGTTTTTCAAGCAAGTCTTGCGCGGCCTTTTTATCTTTGGGCGTGCCTTTGGCCTTGAGCTTCGCCACTTCCTTTTCCAACGCATCCCAATCCTTTTGCGCTTTTGCCGCAACCAATGCACATTGTTTCAGAAACTTGTTGTAACTGCACTTGTAAACATTCAGACGCTGGTTTTCAATATGAAAGATTCCATTTGCAATTGTGTGTGCAAATCCGGCATTGTGTGTAATCACGACCAGTGTTTTTCGCCAGCCCCGTGCAAATTCGCCGAGCCATAATACTGCCTCCAAATCCAGGTGATTTGTAGGTTCGTCCAACAGCAGCAAATCCGGTTCCATAAAGAGACCAGCAGCTAATGCAACTCGTGCTCGCCAACCTCCTGAAAACATACTTACGGGTGCTTCCATTTCAGATGCCGAAAATCCAAGACCGGCCAAGATTTTCTTGGCACGCGCCGCGTCAGCATCCGCCTTCATCGCGTCCAATTCTTCACATACACCGCGATATTCTTTGAGTTCATCGTCGGTCAAGTCTTCTGTGCGCGATTCAAGCGCTGCACGACGTTCCCAAAGGCGGCCACGCTCAAGATGAGCCGCCAACACAACAGATACAACTGATTTGTTGGTGGCCGCAATTTCCTGTTCGACTGTATAAACCGACCACGGGCTCTGTGCGGAACGTTGGGACCCAAGCCATTGAAAGAATGTGGTTTTGCCACAACCATTGCGACCCAATAGCGCAATGCGCTGTCCGCGACTGATTTCACAATCACTGTTAATAATGAGTTTCTTACCGCCAATGGAAATGTCCAATCCTGTAATTGCCAGTGCATCTGGCTTCCACGCGACCGATGTTGTAAGTGCTTGCATTTTGATGCGGTGTAGAAAAACATTGCGTAACAAATTCAAATTTTTCCAGTTAGCGAACGTGATACAAGAATGCATTTCAGCGCAGAAAGCACGTGCCATACTGCGTGCATCCATCCAGTCATTACCTTGTGCAACACTGCAATCATACAATTCCAAAAGAGTATGTTTTCAAAATGGTCGGTATGCATACTCATTAACGTATCTGTAAGAAACCAAACAATCGCTAGCGCATAATCCAAATCCATCAACCATCCTGACTCGGCGCCAGTATAATGCCACACAAATGATGCAAATGTGGAAAGACTTACCACGATTGTATACAACTGACCAGGTGGTGTTTGAAGTGCTACAAGGTGCAGCAGTGTTGTTATTGCATTTGCATAATCCATAGTGCAAATACAATTAGTCAATTCAAACCATTCATTTTTTGCTCACGAATCATCATTGCGCCGTAAAAAATAGGCCATTATGTGCGCATTCAAAGCGGTACGATGGGCTTCTTTCCATTCCAACAATCCATCATCACGTTTTACCAAAACATCCGATATGTTTTTAATATTCATGCTTCCAAGTTTTGTTGTAAGTTCTTTTGTGCGTGTTCCATATTGACGATTTTCCAATGTGCCATGGGGCAAATGACATATTTTTAAAGGACAATGCCCAATGGAAACAGCATTGCCTGGATTAAATTTATTAAAATCTTTTTCATATAATTTGTGTGCAGATTGCAATGGTTTTTGAATAAGGCGATGTTTTAACATTGTGTCTCCGCCGCCAATTATTGCATATTCAAATAATGGATTTGTTTCCAGCCAATGACGTTGAAAAGACCATGCAAATCCATTATGTCCGCCGTCGGGTGACGATGCGTATGATTTTTTAGTTTCAAATGTGTGAAAATGAATATTTAAATAACAAGCTTCACTGAAAGGCTGAATAACCGCACACTCATTTAACTTTTTGGAAACAACATTATACCAATCTGTGTCGGCAAATAGAATATCTGCATCAATAAGTGTGATTTTTGTATATTGCGCGGGCAAGCGTGAAACTACAAGATTCACCAAGTTTTCTTTATAAAACATACATGATTCACTGCGATATTGAAATATGTGGTCGGCCGGCGCAAATACAAGCGCGTGTTTTTTATAAGCAACTTCACCAATAAAATAAGGGATGTTTGCACGTTCAAACATAGTTTTCACCATTGTGATGTTCTGTATAATGCGCACGGATTGTGCCGGATTGAAAAAAACCATTATAACTGCCATATCCGCTACTGCGGGTGGATTGTAACAAACCGGGAAAAATTTTGATGACGCCATTTAATAAACACCACCATAAATAAACATAGGCATGAACGTATTTAGTCTTATAAGCGGACTTTTATTATTTACAGGTCACGGAATGACTGCAGCCGAATATTTTCATAGTCGGTTTCATCCAGCACCAACAATGACTCCGGTGCCAGTCTATCCTGTGGACAGTGCAGAATACACAGCATTCCCTCAAGCATCTTCAGGCTTTAATTTGAGCAAAGAGCAAAAAACATTGCTTCGCGGCATAAAAAACCGAAAGTATGCTTAAAATGAACAATTATTGGTCGAGTGTTAACGAGAATTTATATGCTCGTCAACAAGGTTTGCCGCCCGTGCAAGAAATGCCTTATGAATTCACTGAAAACAATATGGCGCGTGCACGGGCTCTTGTGCGCCGCAATACATATGCGCGTTCTAGAAATTCTGCGTTTGGAAAAGCACAACGGTCGTTAGAAGGTGTAGAACGTTCTCCAGCACCCAGCGTTTCCTACAATTCAAACAATGGTGTTACTTCTAGTCCTAAAAGGGCCTTGTCTCCTGTAAATACGGAACGTGCCCGGTTGCGTGCATTGCGTCGTCAAACAGAAAGTCCAAATCGTGCTGCGCGTCGCAAAGCGATGGCCAATGCAGCAACTGCGAAAATTCAAAATTGGAAAGGCGGTCGTCGTGCCGACACACGTCGCCGCACAAATCGTAAGTAAAGTTAGAATGTTCTTAGGACGAACGTGGTTATATGTTGGGGATGACGGGCCTTGGTATACTTTTTCGATTGATGATGCAATCAAACATATTTGGGGTGAAACAATTCACACTGTTACTGACCGCATAGTAGATAATCGTGGCACAGTTAAATCTATACAAATCGACGACAATGATGAAAAGTCATACCCACCACAATTGTTTGTTCCTGCACATGTGCCAAAAGAGTATATAACTGCAGCGCGACTTGGTTATATGAAAGATGATTCAGAACGCAATTATGTGCCAAATGTGCGTGCAACGCGAAAAGGTTGCATTGGATGCTCTCTAATGGGTGGTCGTCGCCGTACCTTGGCTGCGATACGCCGTCGTGCCAAGGCACGTCGCGCCACACGCAAATAACGAAACACATAGAAATGGCGTCTGCTGTTGCAGTTTTTAGTGGACCCGATGTTGTGGGCACTGTAGAATTTATTCAACGTAAATCCACCGTTTTAGTAAACGCTGCATTTACATCATTGCCGCCAGGGCAACATGGATTTCATATTCATCGTGCCGGCGATTTGCGTGGTAAAGGATGCAAGGGTGCATGCGACCATTGGCACAAAGGTGCTGGCGCGTCGCATGGTGGACCACCTGGAACACGTGGTCCGCGTCACACGGGTGATCTTGGAAACATACAGTTGTCCGAAAGCCCGTATACATTTCAACTCAAAAATGTACACGTAAATGAATTGTATGGACGCTCTGTAATTGTGCACGCCGACCCCGATGATTATGGGAAAGGAGGACACGAAGATAGCCATACAACGGGTCATAGTGGTGCACGCATTGGTTGCGCAATTATTGGCCGATGTGGAGGATGTGAAACCAATAAAACACGTAAGACAAAAAATTGAAACTGTCTTTTATTGTTGTGCATTGTTGTGCAGCCTACATTTCCTTCTTCATTTCCTTATTTCCAAATGATTCCTTTCGTTTACTATAATAAGTCCCACGTCCTTCATACACCTGCAGGACATCATCCTGAATGCCCTGAGCGTGTGGAAGCGATTGTACGTCAACTTGCCCCGCACATTGAATCTGGTCGGGTCAATCTGAAAACATTCCACTTTGATATTTCTGAGTACGCTGAACATCCAACCCCATCTTGGACCCTGGCAGATGGTGACACATATGAAACACCACATACCAAGGACATCCTTCGCGTTTCTGAGCATATGATTCAGGAAGCGGTAAAGGATTTGAGTACAAATCGTACACAAATGTCCTTTGTCCTATGTCGTCCACCTGGCCATCACGCTGCAGAAGGGCCCAACGGTTTCTGTCATCAAAACAATGCGTGGACAGCCGTAAAACTACTGCGCGCGCGCGGATTTCGTCACATTGCTATTTACGATTGGGACGCACACCATGGCGATGGCACGCAGAAACTTGTGGAGTCTCACGACTTTCCAGGTGTACGATTCGCAAGTAGTCACGCCTTTGGGCCAGGTGTGTATCCCCACACGGGTGCAAAATCCCAGACGCACAACGTACTAAATGTGCCGCTGCCCGTGGATACGCGCAGTGATGACCTGCTCAAGAGGTTTGAGAAACACATACTACCATTTCTTACATCTGATGAGAAGCCCGATGTGTTTATTGTAAGCGCGGGTTACGATGGCCACGTGGATGACCCAATGCGTCTGTTGCGATTTGAGACTTGGATGTACGAAATCCTTTCGGACAAAATCAAGCAACTGGAAATTCCAGTGCTATTTCTACTGGAGGGCGGGTACAATCCTGCAGCCCTTGCACAATGTGTAGAGGCCACGTTGGTGCCTTGGATGCGCACCGATTAAGAAAAATTGAAGTTCAAGTTTGTATGTTTTTGAATGCCGCGACCAAAATGAGCGACATTCCTTCCAACGACAGCATTATTCCTACTTCCGCGGATGCATCCGCCGTGGTTGTGCATCACACAACGATTATGGATGATTACGACCTTCGTAAGCATCCTCGCGCACAGTTTGTGAAGGGTGTCATTTCCACAGGCAAAACTGTTCGTCGTCGGTCAGGCAAGGCTCCCGTATGTGAGACTTGTTGGTCCAGTCATTGTAAGCATCTGGATGCAATCAGTGGCAAGTATACCGACAACTCACGCAATCAGAAGAAGAATGTGCATAAGTGCGACTGTTGCATGTATACACACGTTTGTGAGCACCTGATTCCAGTCCGTGGGCGCCACATTAAGCCCGACACTGAGTAGTCACATAAACCTAAACACTATATAAAAAACAAATATGCGCATAAGCCTACTTTTTGCATTGTGTGCCGCCATAACGCATGCGCATTGTCCGAATTTTTGCAGCGGCCACGGGCGATGCATAGACATAGCGAAATGTGTTTGCAATGCAGGATACAGTGGTGGTGATTGTTCACTGCGTGATTGCCCATCCGGTCCAGCGTGGACGGATATGGCGTCGGCGGTTGATACGGCTCACGCCCCCGCCCCATGCAGTGCACGTGGACATTGTAACGCCGAAACCGGCGCGTGTGAATGTGCAGATGGGTTCACAGGGGATGCGTGTGAACGCTTGGCGTGTCCTCAAAACTGTAATGAACATGGACGATGTGTCCAAATTCGCGATGGAACCTGGGCATCATCAATGATTTACAAATGTGTATGTGATGCAGGGTATACTGGTTATGATTGTGGCCAGCCGGCATGCCCCATTGGCGACGACCCGCTTACAGTGTATCAATCTGATATTGTTCAATTGTTGCGATGCGATATGAATCCAAATGTGCCTGCTGTGTTGACATTGCAATGGCGTGAAAAAACGACACGACCGTTTACACCCGCTGCAACGGCATACGAATTGCGTCAACATCTTGAACGCATACTGGGTCCTGTGTCAGTAACATATAGTCGCGGCACATCCTTTTGCAACAATGATTATGCAGGATTGGTCCCATCTAGTGGTAATATAGTCAGTGTAACTTTTTTAACACTGTATGGGTCACAACCTGCCTTAATTCCAAACAATGCCGCAATTAGCGTAGCGTCGCAAGGCGAATCATTAACGTATACAACGGATTATGGGGCGGCAGTTGTATGGAGTGTAACTGGAACAAAGGAATCGTTGCCGTGCAGTGGTCGTGGTCGGTGCAATGTGGCAGGAGATTGTGTTTGTTATGCAGGATTTGCAAGTAGTGATGGACGTGGCAAACCAGGGCGACGCGGAGATTGTGGTTATGCCGCACTTCCCATAACAAGTTGTCCTGGATTTCCCAACGAATGCAATGGAAATGGATTTTGCAGTGGTGCCCCTGCATATGCGTGTATGTGCAATGCCGGATTTACAGGCGGTGATTGTGGAGAACGTGCTTGTCCACTTGGTCCATCGTGGGTTGACCGATTTGCTATAGCAGAGTGTTCGGACCGTGGGGAATGTAATCGTCGCACTGGAAAATGTGTATGCCAAACGGCGTATACTGGTGCTGCCTGTGAACGCACACAATGTCCTGGATATCCACACTCGTGTAGCGGTCATGGTGTATGTATGTCTATGATTGAAATGGCAGCGTGCGCAAAAACAGCCGACGGTGACCCATTGCCAGTATCATACGGATTGAATCCCAACAATCATAACACGTGGGATGGACCACAATTATACGGATGTGTATGTGATACAGGATATACAGGCTATGATTGCAGTTTGCAAACGTGCATAAAAGGTGAAGACATCACAGACCGTGAAGCACGACCTTTTTTGAACGATGAAGTCCAGACACTTGTGTGTGAATCACTGAATCCATCTCCAGACACTAGTTTTCGTGTTGTCTTTCGTGGAGCAGTATCACCGCCCATTCATTA
>JACCDO011104583.1_pt1 | contig 13530 bp, 15 predicted proteins | sample 7446101 | NCBI WGS metagenome assembly JACCDO01 (sample SAMN15323440, study PRJNA562643) | freshwater metagenome | isolation source: river surface water | place: USA:Blue River Watershed | collected 2017-08-16
GGGGGCGGGGGGGGGGAAAAGGTTGGCCCTATCGAGTCATCGTTTCGAACGGCTGAAAAGGAGTATGGAGTACCGGCACGGTATTTAAAAGCGGTGGCTTACTTGGAAAGTGGCTTATCTCCGCAAAATGCGTCCGCTAACTATCTTTCAAGCGAGTCCCCTGATCGCCCGGTGAGCCGGGGTACCATTTTAACTGAGACAGCATACGGTATATCTCTTGAAGAGCTTGGAATTAAGCCGCAAGACCCAAGTCGAGATACTTTACCCGTCCAGACGATTGCATATGCAAAATGGGTGCGCGAGAAATTCCAAGCCGGGGGGCTTAACCTAGCGAAGCAGCCCGCAACTCCCGAAGAAAAGTTTTTTTGGATTGAGAATTTAAGTCTTTTACATCGTAAAGGTTTAGAACAACGACGGAACGTCCAGGTTATTTTTGCGAGAGAACTCATAAAAGTCTTAAATGATGGATTTGTTTGGCAAGATCAAACAACCGGAGAAACAGTGGCACTTGAAAAAGAGCCTAAACCCATCTCCGTCTCCGAATTTCCTGTGAACGGTCAAAGTTGGTTTAATTTATTTGAAATGGAATCTCAGATCTTCAATGTCTCCTACCTTCCACTTGTCACCGTTCCTACGGACTCCTTTGAAAATAAACCAAAAAGAATTGAAGTCGTGCACTGTCCCTTAACCTTGTCAGCTTGTCTTGAGCTTCAAACGCGGACTGAGGAGAGTGATGTTAGGCTTTCTGCTCACTACATGATTCCTCCTATTGTGTCGTTAAATGCGAAGGGCGAGCCTGCGGTAAATAGAGTTTTACAGGTTGCGGATCACAGGCAGGCGCTCATTCTAACCAATCAAAAAGGGGAAAGTCTGCCGATTACCGATGCTATTGTTGTGATGTTAGTGGGACAATCGGGGCGACTAGTGAAGGGGGCTAGAACCCCAGCCAATCCAAGTTGGATGACCGACGGGCAGCTAAGGGCTATGGCAAGGGTAGTCAATGATCTTTGTACCTTATTAAGCCAAAAAGATGCTTCTGTGAACCGCGATCTATGTATGAAACCAAGCGGCCCAAATGGGGTGAGCTTTCATCATCAAGGCCAGAGTGATGAGTTTAGGTGGGGGGACGTCGCTGATTTTGAACCCACCATTTTTAATGCCTACCTCGAAAATCCTGGTGGTTTGAATACTGAGGTTAAGTTTGATCTCGGGGGTGGTGCCAAGCTCTTTCAAGCCGGTGCAAAATTGCCGCTAAGAGCTTATTTTGAAAAGACGACGAGATCGGTCGAGCTAGAGAAGTTGTCCCGCTGTGCTAACGGTCGCGTCATTTGGGAGCCTTTAAGAAACCTACAAGTCCGAGGCGATAGTAGTGCCACGGTAGAAGAAATCTTGCATGATAGTGGCCCTAACCGAGATGGGTCTCAGTACTTCCGCGTGAGAACCTACGGGCGCGATGGGAGGCTAATGGGGTGGAATCTGGCAGGTATCTTATTAACAGGGTATGAGCCCGACGCGACCTATGCCTCAGAGAAGTTTTGCCAGCTTGCTTATGGCCAAAGTAAATAGCGTGTATTCTGCGGGCGATCTTTGGGGTCAACCCCCGCCCGTGGTGACACTTCCTCCCTTAAATCAGCTTCAAAATATTCGACGAACGTCGTATCACCACGCGAGTTTTTTACTTGTAAGACGTTTGCATTGCGAGGGGGGATATACGCAACTTCTACCTTTTCCCCTGCCTTAAAGTCATCGGACCTCTTTTCTTTTAATGAAACAATATCAGTTGGCAGAATGTCATGAAGTTTAGGCGGAGGAACTCTCCGAATAGTTTGAGTCTTTCCTTCAAGGTCTTGGTAACTCACCTTGTAAGGGGTTCTTGGAAATTGAATGGTGTCATCGCTCATTAAGCCTCCGGCCGTTAAGTAGGCTGGTAACTTGATGATCGGTAAATATTTGATTTAAAATTAATTAAATTTTAATTGCAAAAAATTAACCACCTGATTTATTTGAATAAAATCAACAGTGGTTCAATCGGTTTCACAATAAAGAATTGCTAGATGATTTCGCGTCCAGCAATATATCCTGTACTTCTGGTATTGCAGCCACAGGTGCGGTTACCCGCAGACTCAAATAATGTGCCACAGGAGATACAAGTACGCACTTTTATTCGAATTGGTGATAGATTAGCTAGACGGCGAGCATGATTTTTAAGCTCAATGTCTTTTACGACTGAAGGAGGTAATCTCTTAACTTTATTAGACTGAAAGTCTTTCGATGTTTCTAGGGTCATACAAGGCGCCTTTCATTTTGTGGATAAAAGCGTCACTACTTACTATTAAAGCTGTCGCAGGTTGGTGAATATTGCATAAAGTGAGATTATTGTCAATAATTTTTGGGCTTATTATCGCTGGTAACCTTTACGGTGATGATAAAAACTCCAGGCTTAGTGGCGAAGCCCGTCTTATCGACCCCCAGATGATCGTGCAATTTCCTCATTTAGCTGGGTTTGGGGGGTATATTCTCCTTGAAGTAGATGAAGGTCAGGTGGTTGTTGCGGGGGTAAGTCCTGTTGTGCCTGAACATCTCGAGTTTCCACTCGTGATTGCACTTTTTGCTAAAGATGGCGAAGGATTCCACTCAATTCCTAGTACGCATCCGATTGCGCTAAAATCCTCAGTCACGGTGGGGGGGGAGCCTGTGGTTCCAAGGGCACTTAATCTTAAGTGCCAGGGTGTAGAATCCCCCTGCATTCACGTCACATACGGACTTCTCAGTGGTATTCCCGATGCGAATAAAGCTGGGTATACGACCGTGCAGCTTTTAGCGGATAGGACTAAACCCGGAGAGGCCACAATCCTGATTCGAGCCAAAGCACCTATAACGTCCGGGGGGTGGTTTGCACGGGATCTGGTAACTCTTGCTGCTCTGCCGCCTTCGACACATAGTAAGGGCGAGGCACTGTGGCGTCTCCCCATAAAATGGCAAACCACTCAGGGGAGTATCCCTCTTCTTTGGGGGAAGGGGCCAGGACTTATTTGGGCGAAGCCAGGCAATATGCTTAGGATGACTTCGACTCGTCAGTATTTTTCCGCGTGGTCTGAGTTAACCGGATCGTCTTTTAAACCACGTCGTTTGTCAGAATATCAGTGGTTAAGTTCAGGAAGTAGCGCAGAGCTATCGCTTCCCCTTTCATCAGACGAAATTACGATAGCTACTGCCGAGGGAACAAGGCTTTGTTCTCGCAACTCACCTTCAGGCCCTCCACTTTGTGCTGAATCCATGGGCGGGATCATTAAGGGCGGGTTTGATTTAAGTTTTCCCGCATGGGTAGGGGAGCAAGATTTTCTTTCGGATCTTTGGAGTAAAGTATCCGGTACCTCGGCTATCGCTCGACCCACGGGTGGGGAAAGGGGACTGAATTTTATCGAGGAGGAGAACCCTGATACGGGCTTAGCATTACGCTTTATTCCCACTACGCCTGAGTTATCGCAACGTTGGCGAACCTACCAGGCGACCGCAAAAGGGCATCCCCTAAAAAGATTTGCTGATTTTATTCACGGGGAGGGCGTTCCGGGGATCTTAGAGTTAAGCTGTCCACCAGGGGGGATGACCCTAAATGAATACAAAGGGTGGGTTGACTTAATTCGTCCTACGGCCCTACGGCTATTTGCTTGTGATGGGCCTATAGCCCATAGGGACAGGTTTTTTAAATTTTGGGTCAACTATAAAACTCAGGGACCTCCAATGCTCATCACTTCGGAGTCCTCATTTATAAATCCCCGTTCTACAAATTACAGGACAAGGCTTATGCCATTTGCTAGTACGGTGGGAGTTATGAACATTAGTGCAGTCCTAACTTCGGGGCTTTATAGCCTTGCGGACTCTGGATATATCCGAAATGTGCAGTTTAAAGATAAAAAAAGGTCGGGGCTTATTCTCGATCTACCTGCACCTTTAGGAAGTAAGCCTAGAGAAATTCTAATATATTCTCAGTTGGGTCTCGTAAAGAAGCATGCGCTACCTCAAGCCTTTGCTGGTGGCGCAGTGGACCTTGGAATTCAAATTTCTAAAGATGTGGGGTGGCTACGAATTGAAATTCGTGGTACTCCGCCCGGAGTGCCTCGTAAAGGCCTGGTCGAGCTTGATTATTTGATTGCAGCCACCCCATATATTAACCTTTCGCGCCTAGGAGCCAAGCAGTGACATCCCTTCCCCAAGAGATCATACGGCTCAAGCGCAGATGTGAAACCCTTTCAGAATCTTCAATTAAGGAATTTTTTGAGGGTTTTTTAAATGGTAAGGTCGCTGACTACCAAATGGGTGCGATGCTCATGGCGATCGCCATTCGCGGTATGCACGAATCTGAGACCATTGCGCTGACAAAAACTATGCGTGAGTCAGGCAAAGAGTTCCGCTGGCCTTATCCAAGACACCTTGTTGTGGATAAGCATAGTACGGGAGGCGTCGGTGACAAAACATCGTTAGTCATTCTTCCTCTTTGTCTGCTCGAAGGTTTAAAAGTACCTATGATGGCGGGTCGTGGCTTGGGTCACACGGGGGGAACTCTTGACAAACTTGAAGCGATTGGTTGGGATGTGTATCCAACGGCTGAAAAAGTTCAGCGCCAAATGGATTCCCTAGGTGGTGTTATTATGGGGCAGACCGACGAGCTTGTGCCCTTAGACCGCAGGCTTTATGCCATGCGGGATGTAACTGCCACCGTCGATTCAATCCCATTAATTGTGGCATCCATCCTGTCTAAGAAATTAGCGGAGGGTATCGGTGGATTAGTGATGGATGTGAAGTTTGGGTCTGGCGCTTTTATGAGTTCTTTTGCTGATGCCAAGGAACTTGCGATCGCGCTTGCGAGTGTAGGACGACATAGTGGTTTAAAAGTAAGATGCCTACTGACAGATATGAATTCGCCGTTAGGTTCAACCGCTGGAAATGCACTTGAAATTGTCGAAGTGATTCATATCTTAAATGGGCAAGGTCCTGAAGATACAAAAACCTTGTCTGTTGAATTAGCTGCAGAGATGATTCATTTAGCTCATCCAAACCAAAATATTTCACGCATTCGAGAGAGACTTTTTGGCTATTTAAATGATGGTTCAGCATGGAAAAAGTTCTTAGAGGTTGCAAAGTATCAAGGTGGTAACCTCCATGTGCTCCATAATCCTGGAGAGTTAGAAAAAGCCCGTATCCAAGAACCTCTATTTTTCCCCGAAGGCGAAGGTTCATACATCGAAGCGGTTGATGTAAGAAAGCTCGGACTTGCCGTCGTGGCCTTAGGCGGAGGTCGGGCTCTTGTAAATGATGTGGTCGATCCTTATGTCGGGCTGTCGGGGCTAATGCGGGTTGGCAGTGAACTCCCGAAGGGAATGCCAGTATGTATGATCCATGCCAATGATCCTAAACGGCTTGAAATTGCTAAATCTCTCCTATCATCAGCCTTTCAGTTTACAAAAACAAAACCGTCTTCGGACCTACCGCTTATACGAGAGATTTTGTGATGATTGATTATGATTCCATTAGTACGATCGAAGAGTCCACTAAGGCTCTATCTTTACTCTTACCTGACAGAAAAGTCCCAGAACTACTTGTAATCTTAGGCTCAGGTTTCAAAGGATTTGATTCAATCTTGACGGAACAGATAGAGATACCTTTTCACAAAATTTTAAATTTTCCGCTGCCAAAGGTTGAGGGGCATGGTGCCTCACTCGTTGTAGGCAAAATGGATGGCAAACTTACAGGGATTTTTACTGGCAGAGTGCATCTTTATGAAGGACACTCGCCAGCAAAAGCGGTTTTCCCGATCCGAGTGATGGCTAAGCTTGGTGTTAAAAAAATTATTATGACCAATGCATCGGGATCTGTTGATCGTGCCATTAGCCCTGGAAGCCTGGTTTTGATTGAAGATCATATCAATCTGACCGGGGAAAATGCCTTAATCGGCAGCCTTGGACGAATTCTCGGCCCTCAGTTTCCAGATATGTCGCAGGTCTACTGTAAATCGTGGCGTGACCTTGTCCTTAGTAGGAATTCAGCCCTTAAAAAGGGGGTTTACGCCGGTGTGTTAGGCCCAACCTACGAAACGCCATCAGAAACTAAGATGTTAGGACTTATTGGTGCTAATATAGTAGGAATGAGCACGGTGCAGGAAGCGATTGCAGCCCATCATATGGGGATCAAAGTGTTAGGGCTTTCCTTTGTCACGAATATGGCTGGAGGGCTCGGTGAGGCCTTAAGTCATCATGATGTCATAGCGTTAGTAGATAAAAATCAGGACCATTTAAGACAGGTATTACGAAACATCATTCTTGATAGTTAACTGAAAAGAGAACTTTTATGAATAACGCCCCATTAAACTATAAGCCATTATTTGATGAAGCAAAAATTGCGGCTCGGATTAAAGAGCTTGGAGTGCAAATTTCGCGGGATTATAAAGGTAAAGAATTAATCTGTGTTGGCGTGATGAAAGGGGCCTTGATCTTTCTTTCTGATTTAGTCCGTTCAATCAGCCTTCCTCTTACTATAGAGTTTATTGGTGTTAAGAGTTATGAAGGCACTCAATCAACGGGCAAGATTACGATCACGCATGATCTTTCAGCAAACGTAAAGGGCAAGCACATCCTTCTTATCGAAGACATTGTGGATACTGGTCATACCATCGATTTTCTGATGGCAAATTTAAAGGCTAAAGGCCCGGAAAGCATAAAAGTAGCGTCCTTCTTATCAAAACCGGAGGCTCACCAGATGAAGGCGGAGATAGATTATATCGGTTTTGAAATATCGAAGGAGTTTGTGATTGGTTATGGCTTAGATCTTGATCAATATTATCGCAATCTTCCTTATGTCGCGCAGGTAGAAACTTAAAACTAAGCGTGATGGTTGAAGGATAGCTAAAAACGAAGCAGCTAAGCTTGTGCTTAACTGCTTCGTGGTTTATTTACCTTTTATTATTTCTTTTCGTCTCGCGCCATATTCTTAAGTTCTTCCATAAGGCGGTTAATTTTATCTAAACTGCCACGGATTCTTTGGAGACGATCACCAAAATCTTGTTTTTCTTCTCCATTAGGATTGCCGGTCGCTTTACCTGTAAGATGACTTACATAAAGCGGGCTTCTGCCTGGTTTGGTGAGTTCTTCGTTCGTTTGTTTCTTTTTACGAAATTGGGCGAGATCAACTACACGGGTTTCAGTCGTCATGGGGGGGCTCACTTTCAGCAACAACGGTGGGAATTCAGCGTCATAAGGAAGGGGGAAGAGATAGGCCCTTAAAAAGGGCCGATAGCTTAGTTCTTAATTTTATAAGATCTCAAAACAGACTTGTTGGCATTCGCGCGTTCTTTTGCCATGCGCTCACGGTTTTTCGCATTTCGTGTCATAACGTCTTCAAAAGATTCTTCTGCTTTAGGAGCTACTTCAGTTGCACTAGCATCTTTCGCGGCTTTTTTGTTGAAGAGTGACACAACATTCGAGTCTGCTTGGTTCGTTTCTTGTTTTTCCATCTTTTAATCCTCCGGTCAGCTTCAGGCTATTGAAGGGATTGCCCTTCCCTTAGTAAAGGAGCAAGTCCTATGCCAGGGGGGTCGAGCTAATATAACTATTTGAATTATTAGCGCTAGAGCTTATTTTCATAGGGTTAAACACCACTGATTTTCTTAGATTTCTTAGGTTTCAAGTCGTAACTTTACGACACTTGTCTAAATGTTAGACACCTGTCCTAAGGTGAGCGACATAGGGAGCGAGGAGTTTACCGACTTGATCAAGGAACCCTTCGTCTTCCTTAGAAAATTGATTCAGCCTACGACCGTCCACATCAATTTGCCCTAAGATTTCTTTAGTCTTAGGATCGCGGATTAAAACCACGATCTCACTTTTAGTATGGAGATTACATGCGAGGTAGTTATCTAGTTTACTGACATCGGCTATGACTTGGTTTTTATCGTCCTTCACGGCTGTTCCGCAGACTCCCCTGCCAACAGGGATTTCTGTGTGATCGGTTTCTGGGCCATGAAAGGGGCCAAGTCGCAGCGTCAAGCCATCAAGCCAGTAAATACCAACCCAATGGTAGTCGTCTCTGTGGGCAGCAAGATAGTCCATCACGTTTTGGATAGCCGTCTTCGATTGCGCGGTGGCCTCGATTATGGCCCGGATTTCGCTTAATTGTTCGAGATCATTCATCAAGTCCCCCTCCTATTTCAACCTCTCACAGCGCAGATACCTTAGAACTTTGCTTTTGGCTAGTGCTGAACCCATAGGATGTAACACCCATGGTATAATTAAGGGGAGCGGGAGACATTGCATGAATATGAGACGAAGAATTTTACATGAACGCTTCGCAGCCTCCTACGATGAGGCGCTAGCGTTTGATTTGCTTCATAAAAATGATGAAAAACTAGACGCGACCTTCGAACGTTTGGGCACTGGTACGCACTTTTCGACCTGGAAGCTCCATCCAACAGGTGATAAAGGTCTAAGGCTGGTGTTAAAAAAGGCCCATGGTAAGGATTTCTCCCCAGGCAGCACGGAGCTTAGGGAGTGGGCAAAAAACTTAAAAAAACTTAAAGCCCTCTCATCCTCCTTACTTCCTCCCTTTGCCTTAGTCACCACATCGACTGCAACAGGGCTCATCATGCCTTACGGGGAAGCCCCTCTGCATGAGTTAGGGCCCGATTGGCTGCCCTTTGACATGCATGCAAGACAATTAATTCAGGACCTTAAGGCTGTTGGGCTCTACATTGACGATGTGCTGCAGTGGCGGGTTCATGCGGGACAGCCCTTCTTAATTGATTTTTCGGATTTAAAAGCACTTTAAGTTAAATGCGCCTTTATTAACTTTTGAAACCCATCCATCATAAGCGGAAGATTCGCTTTCGTCAGCTGATCCACAATTTTTTGCGGCACAAATCCGGAAAACGCCACGTCGAGGGTATAAATAGCCTTAGTGTGGGACTTATCCACTTCGGTAAGCGTCCATGAACCATTGCTGACTTTCATGATATTGGAGTCGGCGAGGTTCCACCAAATTTTATGGTTTCCATCATCAAACATATTAAGCGTGTAATGAAATGTTTTAATTAGTTTTAAATCATAACGTACTTGGCAATCCGAGCCTTTAGCCTTTGCGGGGAGGATGGTGGTCTCGGTGACACCGGGAAGGTATTTAGCATACAGGGCATACTGTTTTAACCCCCTGAAAACATCGCTAATATTCCCTTGAAAGACGTGTTCGGTGGAAAGCTCAGCCATCTTTACGACTCCGGTTTGAGGTGGTTGGTCACCTATAGATACAAAATTAACGTGGATTCGTAAAGAAAGAGCAGTGCTTAGTTCTGCTTTTTGCCTACTTCCTTTTTTTCAATATATCTTATAGGATAGTGATAGATGCCGTTAAACCCGGTGATGTGGTTGAAGTTGCAATTCTTTTGATTACGGATGTGAGATATGGGTGAAGCTGACGTTTCCATGAAGGAGTTGGTGGAGTATATTGCCAAGGCCTTAGTCGATGAAGTAGGACGCATCGAAATTAGCGAAATTGCAGGAAACCAAACGAATATCATCGAGCTTAAAGTAGCTAAGGAAGATATTGGTAAGGTTATTGGCCGTCAAGGACGGACTGCTGATGCAATTCGGACGATTTTAAACTGTGCAGCAGCTAAACTTTCGAAACGCTATATCCTCCAAATTATCGATGAATAGATTAGGGTGGTTTCGTGACTATAAGCGCTGACGCTGGTGCATTGCTTGTTTGCGCGGTTGAAGGCGCTACACTTACTTCTGAGGAAGTTTCCTTTTATCAAAAGGTGCCTACCTCAGGGGTGACTCTCTTTACTCGGAATCTCCCTGATCCAAATAATTCCAGGGGTATCATCGCTCTCATTAGCGAAATCCAGAGTTTAAGACCTAGGGGGGCGCCCCCGTTGGTGATTGCGATCGACCAAGAGGGGGGGAGGGTTGCCAGAATAAAGGCTCCTTTTCCCAACCCTGGCCCGGCGATGAGCCTTGCGCAAGGCTTAGATAATGATGAGGCACTGTCTCAAATAGAAAAAGCCGGCTTTAGTATTGGTGAAGGGCTGCTCGAGCTTGGTATCAACGTTAATTTTGCCCCTGTTTGCGATATCCTTTCAGAGCCTTCGAACACTGCGATTGGCGATCGTGCCTTTGGCACAACCCCCGAGTCTGTTAGCTTAAGATCTCACGCATTTCTGAGGGGACTACAAGCAGCTGGGGTGAGAGGGTGTCTAAAGCATTTTCCAGGGCAAGGGGATGCCTCTGTTGATACCCATCTTGGTAGTGCTGTGATCAATCAGCCAAGGGCTACGCTATTTGCCCGGGAATTACATCCATTTCGTGAGTTAATCCCTGATGTCGATATGGTGATGATTTCTCATGCCATTTACCCTGCGTTTGATGATAAGCCCGCAAGTCGTTCATCCTATGTTATGAATCAACTCCTCCGCCATGACTTAGGATTTAACGGGGTGATTGTCACAGATGATATGAATATGCATGCCATTCCGCAAGATGATACGCTTTGGCAAGACGCTATTATAGATGCGGTCGTGCAAGGGGCTGACATGATTTTGGTCTGCCGGCATATTGCTCGTGCAGAAATGGCACATGAAGTCTTGGTTAAAGAAGCTGAAAGAAGTGCTGCTTTCCGTCACCGCGTTTCCTCATCAGCCGAGCGCATGCTTAATTTAAGGCGTGGGCTGAGGCTCGGTGGCGCGGTTTAGCTTTTCCACTTCGACCCGCATAATACGTTGTCGAGAAACGTCCGTGACAGTGATTTTTAGTGGGCCCATGTGCAATGTTTTACCCACTTCCGGTAGTTCGCCCAGTGTTGCGACGATCCAGCCAGCAATGGTATCAGTCGATTCATCTGGGTTATCCCCTAAGCTTTGCTCATCAAGCTCAAAGTGCTCAAGAAATTCGTCGATATTGCATGATCCTGCAACTTCAAATTTATGTTCCCCATCAAGTTCTTTGATCTCTGCCTCTTCTGTGTCGTGTTCATCTTGGATATCCCCGACGATTTCTTCTAAAATGTCTTCAAGTGTCACGAGTCCCGCAGTGCCCCCGTGCTCATCCACGACAATGGCGATGTGATTTTTACTGCTTTTTAAGTCTTTGAAGACATCCATCACTGGTTTTGATTCGGGTACATAAAACGGCTCTCGCATCACAGAACGGATATCAAATTTGGGTTTTTTATCTTGCGACAGACCGTGTGCGACCTTGAGCAGATCTTTTACAAGTAATACACCGACAACATGGTCAATTCCTCCACCGTCGTCGCAGACAGGAAGTCTCGACATTCCTGTTTCAACCCCTAAGGCTAAGGCGTCTTGAAAGGTGGCGTTAATGTCGAGCCACTTAATATCCGGTCGCGGTGTCATAATTTCACGAACCTTCGTTTCATCAAAATCAAACACCCCTACAATCATTTCTTTCTTAGTCTCTTCAATAACCCCAGCCCGCTCCCCCACATTGACTAAGAACTCAAGCTCTTCTTCCGTAATTGGGGGGCCTTTCTTAGCTGATGGGCCAAGAAGTTTCAGGACTTTTAAGGCAAATTCAGAAAAAGCCCAGGCAAAGGGAAAGCTAAAAAGGTAGAGGCCGTAGGTCATACGTAATGCAGGTATGGCTAGCTGTTCGGCATGGGCCTTGGCAAACGACTTGGGGATAACCTCAACAAAAATTAGAATCAGAAACGTCATGGTGCCAGTGGCAATTCCAATTGCCTGACTTGCAAAATGCCGAGCAGCTAAGTCTGTAGCCACGGCAGAGGCAAGGATATGAAATAAATTATTGTAAATTAAGATTGTAGTTAAAACTCGTCCTGGGTGCTTTAACCACAGACCTATTGACCTAATAGCCTTATTTTCTTGTTCGAGGATATGCTTTGCTCGCAGAGACCCTAACGAGGTAATCGCTGTTTCTGACCCAGAAAATCCTGCTGCTAGGATAAGTGAGCAGACGATCGTGACGATCTCGATTAAATCGAGTTGAGGGTTAGCGGGCATAGGTCGCCCTTTTTAGGGTTACACACCCTTTCCACATGGGGGGAGTCGAACGTCCAGAAATTGAATTAATTATTTTGTTCTGCATTTTAAGCATAATTTTTTCTTCAGCGTCCTTCACATGGTCATGGCCACATAGGTGTAGTAGTCCATGTACCATAAGAAAGAAAACTTCCCGGTCAAGTCCCTGTCCGATATGATCAGCATTTTTTTTTGCAATATCTAGGCAGATGACAAGGTCACCAAGCACTTCGGGAATAACTCTATCTTTTTTCTTCTTTGGCTTTGTGACAGATAACGGTATTTTCCACATAATTTGGGGAAACGATAGTACGTCTGTTGCCCTGTCCTTACCCCTGTACTCACGGTTAAGTCTGCGAATCGCTTGTGTACCGGTAAAGGTAATATTAACGAGATAGTCTTCCACATTGAGAAGTTGACTGGCTGCTTGGTAAAGGCCCGCTATCTTAAGTTCGTGGACGCGGTAGCGTCGGGTCATATTCGTAATGATGGGTTTAGGGATCACTTTTTTTCCGCGCTGGCTTTTTAAAGGGAAGGGGGGGCTCAAGCGTTTCTTTTTCCGCAACTTTTACATGTGAATCGGGGGTTCGAAACGCACTGAGTGAAGCAACCTTTGGGTCGTCGCTGAGCTTAGGGACTTTGTTTGCAAGGTTAGAAACAATGTTCTCCCAGTCAGCAACACTTAAAAGAGGCTCGTTCTTCGCGCTCCGGGGGAGCTGAATGACGAGGGCTGGGGTATTTTTATTTCTGTCTTTAGTCATGCTGCCTATTGTAGCAAAAATCTGGGGTTGGCTAAAGGGGTAATCTAGGAAGCCGACGAACTACATCGTACCTAACACGCTGAATATAAAACTTTAGGAGTCTTTTTTTTTAAGTTCACCAAGTGCTAATCCATTGAATGTAGCAAGGTCAAGTTTCACTTTTTTATCTTAGTCCTAGATTTTGATGACTCAGTGATGCGCTGTATTTTTAATCAACCGGAGTCACCAGGAGCATCTGCCAAGAAAAAGCGCTTGGCCTACTAAGTCAACAATTTTTAAGGCAGAGACCTTTCTAGTTTGATTTTGGATCGAAGATTTAAAAAAATCTATGGCCCGACCATAGTCGGCTCATCTTGTTTTTATAATATGAATCACTTAAAGTATCTTCGATTGTTTAGCTAACAGCATATAGGAGTTTAAATGAGTTGTCGTAGAGGATTAACCTTAAGCATTCTAATTTTTTCTATGGTTTCGGCTTCATGCGCGAGTACAACCCTTATTACATCAGAACCTAGTGGGGCTGACGACAGTCGCCAAATAACTTAGCCAAACCTGACCAATCAGGCACTTACACCCTTCCGATAAGGAAACAGGGAGTGTAAGCCATGTATTTATCAATAAGTCAGGCTAGTTTAGCAGTTGGGGTGTCAATATCGACTCTCAGGCGTTGGGAGAGGGAAGGAAAGCTTAGGTCCGCCTATCGTACCTTGGGAGGACATAGAC
>JACCDO011501988.1_pt1 | contig 13530 bp, 13 predicted proteins | sample 7446101 | NCBI WGS metagenome assembly JACCDO01 (sample SAMN15323440, study PRJNA562643) | freshwater metagenome | isolation source: river surface water | place: USA:Blue River Watershed | collected 2017-08-16
ACATCTGCGGTGCCTGTGGCCACGTCCAGCATCATTTTCGGATTGTCTTTTTTCAGCATCCGCAGTGCTTTTTTCCGCCAGCTTACATCAATGCCGGCCGACAGAAAACGGTTTAGAAAGTCGTATTGCGGAGCGATATCATTGAACATGCTCGCGACCTGTTCTTTTTTCGGTAAATTTGATGCCAGGTCCGGCACGATAGTATCATGTGCAAATTTTCCCATCAACGCAAAAGTAATCAAAAACGAGGGGAGGGTTCTTAAAGGATTTGTAAATCTCCACACATGGTCATACACAAAACAGCTTATGTCATCAGCAGTCCGGATGCCGCTTCCTGTCCGAAGCCCGACCGACCGGAATATGCTTTCATCGGACGCAGTAACGTGGGAAAATCTTCGCTCATTAATATGCTTACAGGGGTGAGGAATCTCGCCAAGACTTCAGCAACTCCCGGAAAAACGCAGCTCATCAATCATTTTGCGGTAGATAGTAAGTCGGGCGAGAAGACACCTTTATTCAGCTGGTACCTGGTAGACTTGCCAGGATATGGCTTTGCGAAGGTATCTGCATCTAAGCGCAAGCAATGGGAGAAAATGATTGAAGGGTATTTGAAAACCCGGGAGAACCTCATCAATATTTTTGTGTTGGTGGATGCCAGACATGAACCCCAGCAGATCGACCTGGATTTTGTGAATCAACTGGGGGAGTGGCAGGTGCCTTTTTCAATTGTATTCACCAAGGCTGATAAAGAAACCCAGAAGGTGGTCAGTGCCCATGTTAAGGCATTTACAGCTGCCATGCAGGAACATTGGGAAGCGTTGCCTCCTTTTTTTGTAACCAGTGCCGAAAAATTTACAGGAAAAACTGCACTGCTCAAGTACATTGATGAACTCAATCAGGTGAGCAGGGAAAATTTCAGGAAACAATGATATTGCCCGCTAGGATTCCCCATTGGTTAGATAGCCTATATCCTCGAAGGGTTTGGAGAATGCCTGATGCTGACAGGAAGCTTTACCTCAGTTTCGATGATGGTCCGCACCCCGAGATCACAACAGCTGTGCTCGATCTGCTTGACAGGTATGCTGCCAGGGCTACATTTTTTTGCATAGGAGACAGGGTGAGCAGGTATCCTGAAGTGTACCAGCGCATACTGACGGAGGGACATGCAGCAGGCAACCACACTTACAGACATCTGCATGGAAGAAAAAATTCAGACAATGTTTATCTGGAAGATGTAAAAGCAGCAGCGGCATGTATTGACAGCCCTTTGTTCAGGCCACCTTATGGCAGATTACGGGCAACCCAGCAAAAGGGCGTGGAAGGCATGGGAATGACAACCGTGATGTGGACCGTACTCAGTGGAGATTATGATGTGGAGATGAAAAAAGAGGAATGTGCAGCGCGTGTTTTACGGAAAATTTGTGCCGGGGATATCTTTTTATTTCATGATTCGGAGAAGGCTGCACCGAGGATGTTTTATGCGCTGGAATGCTTGCTGGATAAGGGTTTGAGCGAAGGGTACAGTTTCGAAGCGATTCGATTTTAAGAGTTTTGTTTATAAAAAAGTAGGGCCTGGGTGAAAACCCTGGCCCGTTTTTAATCCGTACCCTATGAAAACTGTTCGAAAGGTACATGTTTTTTTATTGAATTTTGCAAATTTTTAAGGTTAAAATATGATAGATACACACAGTCATTTGTACCTGGAAGAATTCAGGGACGACAGACAGGGGATGTTTGACCGCGCAAGGCAGGCAGGAGTAACACGTGTTTACTTGCCGGCCATCAACAGTGAGAGCCATGAGGCCATGATGGAGACCGCTGCGGTTTCTGAGGGATTTTGTGTGCCCATGATGGGATTGCACCCCTGTTATGTGGAGACAGATTATGCAAAGGAGCTCGAGTTGGTAGAACAGTGGCTTCAGCGCGAAAAATTTGCAGCGATAGGAGAGGTAGGCTTGGATTTTTACCATTCTGTTGAATACAGGGCGCAACAGGTGGAGGTTTTCAGGCACCAGATTCAGTTGGCTATCCAGTATGATTTGCCCATCGTAATACATTCCCGCAGTTCACTGGATGAGTGCATCAAGATGATAGCGGAGCATGGCAAAGGGAAGGTCAGTGGAATTTTTCATTGTTATGGCGGTGATGAGCGCCAGGCCAGGAAGATCATTGACCTAGGGTTCATGTTAGGCATTGGAGGCGTGGTAACATACAAAAACGCAGGCCTTGCCACCCTTGTGACACAGCTGCCATTGGAATCGATGGTGTTGGAAACAGATGCACCCTATCTCACACCCGTGCCTTGTCGCGGTAAACGCAATGAAACAGCCTATATCCGGTATGTGGCAGAGAAGGTGGCCAGTCTGAAAGGAATTGATTTTGAGGAGGTGGATGAAATAACGACGCAAAATGCCAAAAAAATCTTCCGCTTCTGACTGAATAAGATTATTTTTGCACTCCTTTAAAAGGAGACTTGTCCGAGTGGTTGAAGGAGCACGCCTGGAAAGTGTGTATACCTCTAAAGGGTATCGAGGGTTCGAATCCCTCAGTCTCCGCAGTAATCAGGTGCCCCTTTTGGGGCATTTTTTTTTGGGGTTAATTTGATGAAAAAGTAAATTTTTACTTTTTCCTTCTTCAATGGCTTAACTGCTTTGCTATGTTATTCACATTTTGAACCGTTACTGAAAATTTATTGGCAATTTCTTCATACGATAATTCTCCTTTTAGCAGCTCTTTGATGATTGGAACTGATAAGTTTAAACCTTCCTCAATTCCTTTTTTAATGCCACGTACTTCGCCAATTTCAATACCTTCTTCCTTTCCTTCTCCATGCCCTCTGTCATAACTATCAATGTTGCTTTGGTTGATGTCTGCTACTGCAAAAAGGTGATTGTCGTATGCAATTTGTTGTTCCAAGGTGAAATTAGACCGGTCTAAAATTTCCACGGCCTTCATGAGGTTGGGGTAGACTGAAATATCAAACTTTTGCATGGTGATGAGTTTTTCAGGTTCGGCTAAAAAGGTAATCCAGCGATCAAGTGGATTATCCAAATTAAAATTATCCATTTTTTTTCTTTTTCCCAACTCTATCAACCTGACTGATAATCCATCTAATTGAATATTTTCATACTCATGTTTGAATGAAAATGGATGCAGCCATCCTTGTAATCCAGGTAAAATTTCATAGTCCAGAATAGTCAACAGGTAAACGGGATTCGAATTCGCATATTGAATACCAGCGTTAAATTGTTGCGCATAAGCCTTGCAGGCATAAAGCAATTGTCGGTTCAAAAAACCTTCATGGTGCACCACCTGCATCTCCAGTATAAAGTGCTGGTTATTGGTATCCGTGCAACGGATATCCACTAAAGATACTTTTCCATCCCGGTTATCTGCCAACATTTCCTGTTTCAAATACATAATGTCTACAACCGGCTCCGGTGGCTCGACAAACAAATTTATGAACTCAATCGTGATCTCTTTTTCCTGTCCGAATATCCGCTTGAAAACCACGTCAGCTGTGGGTTTAAGTAAGTCTCGCTTCATCAATCAAAGATGAAAAGACCTCCAGCTTTAAAAAAGGGGAAAACACCGGATTTGGGGGAGATTTTAACGAGTATTTGAGTGCAATTACTCTTCAGGTTTAAGCCTTTCCAACCTCCCCTCACTCATCCCGCTTCACGGGATTCGGAGCCCCTCCTATCCCAGACACTCGCTTTGCTCGGTCTGGGCAGGAGGGTTTGATGCAAGTTTTTGTCGGATGTATCGACCCCTTACTTCTTGTACAAAATGGGGTTAAGGCGTGATTCAATTTCGGATATTTTTAGTTTTATTGATTCCGGATTAAAAGATATTTTACTGGCACATGAGGTACATCTTGTCTTTGTGTGGATTATTTATATTTAATAGTCCAAAAGTAATTTTCATTTTAATCATTCATTTTCAATTAATTAGCAAATATTAGACCCATATTCGTTGATTATTTTGAGGTCAAAATACACAAAAACAAACGAATAAGTGTAATTTGGCACACAAAATACTAAGGATATGCAGAGGGGATTACTCGAGACATTAATTAAATGGAAAGAAAAAATGGATAGAAAGCCTCTCATTATCCGAGGCGCTAGGCAAGTAGGCAAAACTTGGTTGATGAAAGAATTTGGTAAAACGCATTATAAAAACATTGCCTATGTGAATTTTGAAACGGCACTATCGCTTCATCATATTTTTCAAAGTGGCTTTGAGGTTGAAAAGCTTATCCTGGCTTTAAAAATTGAAACAGGGGCAGACATTGTTCCTGGCGAAACCTTGATTATTCTAGATGAAATCCAAGAGTGCGAGGCCGCGATTACTTCTTTAAAATATTTTCAAGAGAACGCAAATCAATATCATATCGTAGCAGCAGGTTCCTTATTGGGAGTTGCCACTAATAAAAAGAGATCGTTTCCTGTCGGGAAGGTTGATTTTTTAGATTTACATCCTTTAAGTTTTTCTGAGTTTTTGTTGGCTGTCAATGAGCCTCAGCTATTGTATTTATTGCAAAAAAAGGATTGGGGTTTAATAACTGCTTTTAAATCAAAATACATTGATTTATTAAAGCAATATTATTATGTGGGTGGAATGCCAGAAGTGGTGTTAACTTTTATCAATCAAAAGGATTTTAAAAAAGTTAGGGAAAAACAATTGAATATTCTGTCGTCATATGAACAGGATTTTTCAAAACATGCACCCAATGAGATAGTTCCGAGAATAAGGCTCGTATGGCAATCTCTTCCTTCACAATTGGCAAAGGAAAATAGGAAGTTTACATATGGAAATTTAAAGAAGGGAGCTAGAGCCCGAGAATTTGAATTGGCCATTGAGTGGCTTACAAATGCAGGTATTGTTCATAAGGTAAATAGGTGTAATAAACCCGGCATACCACTGATTGCATATGCAGTACTTTCAGATTTTAAGTTGTTTATATTGGACGTAGGCTTATTGTCAGCAATGGGTAATCTCGATGTACATACTTTAATCAGTGAACAATCTCTTTTTGAGGAATTTAAAGGTGCATTGACAGAGCAATATGTTTTACAGCAATTAAAATCTATCGATCAGCTACCCATTTATTATTGGTCGGCAGAAAAAGCCACAGCAGAAATTGATTTTCTGATTCAATACAAAAATCGCATTATTCCCATTGAAGTAAAAGCTGCTGAAAATCTTAAAGCTAAAAGCCTTAAATCTTATTATCAGAAGTTTAGTCCGGAAATGAGTATCCGCACTTCCTTATCAGATTACAGAAAAGAGGATTGGTTGGTAAATTTGCCGTTATATGCATGCTGGACTATTATTGAATAAAATTGATTGTTAGTATTGGAGAAAACGGAGCATGCTGACCCACTGTAGTGTATCTACCCCTTACTTCTTGTACAAAATGGTGTTAAGACGTGATTTAATTTCGGATATTTTTTAGTTTTATTGATTTCCGATTAAAAGTTAATTTGCTATAAATCCTAGTTTGGTCACTTTCATCTGAAGGAATCCAGTGTTATATAAGTATGCTACCCTGATCAAACCATATAAGTTGGATGATATTCTCTAAATATGGGGAATATTACAAAAGCATAAATATGAAAACAGGCTTCACGGAAGTTTAGGGGGACAAATCATCACAGCAGGTATAGGATGACTACAATGCGAATTTTAATCTGCGTAGGCAACCGGAAGACGAAAAGCCGGAAGAAAAGTCAAGACCGGTGGCAGTACGCCCCTGTGAAATAGCCAACACCGTTTCGTATAGCCTTGAGTTTTCTGGAGGCGAGGCTATCTTTGCCGAAAGTAGAGGAAAACAGTCCAAAACAGACTAACCAATATCGAACTTTTGTCTAGTTTTTAGGGGTTCGAGACATCAAATAACACTAAAAACTAAAGCAAAAAGCTTAATAATGTAAAATACAAAAGCCCCTCAGTGAGCTTTGTTGGTTTTAAATTTTCATGTTTCTAAAACCATTCTTTCCCGAAAAATATAAAATACAAAAGAGTTATTCCTACTTGAATAGCAGCTAATACAAACTTAACAGTAGAATTCGTAGGTAATGATAAATTAATTGCAGGTTGAAAAAAAATTTGCTTCACTGATAGATACAGAGTAACTAATGTAACAAGGGATGGTAATAATGATATAATAATACCCCAATTAAAAACTCCATCTTCTAACCCTGATTTAGCAAAACCAAAAATATAAGGTAGCATTGCTATCAAAAAAATAATACCAAGTATCAAGCCAGTTCGACTATTGTAAAGCAACAGAGGAGTAGCTACGGCAAATAAAAGAAGAGAGCCAAGTAACCCAGCTATAGGGATAAAGTTTGCAAAACCTGATGATACACCAAGCAAAAATAAAATTACCCATGCAGTCAATAATGATGTTATTATGTAGAGAATATAAATTTTCATGACAGAGAGTATTACTGTTGTTGAGTAGGTTTGTTTAAAAACTGCTTGTTCCATTCACCAATAGTGTATTTTGAGTATTTCACACCCAACTGACCCACCTGTTTCACTATAAACTTACCCCCTATTTCAGCGGCAACTGACCAGGCATTTCACTGCGAACTGATCCACCTGTTACCGTTATTTTGAGCAGGCGTTTCACTAGCAACTGACCCACCCCCTTTTTAGGTCTTTAGGCATGTTTTATTGAGGTTGAAAACGGTGCTTTGTATAAACAATGTTCCGTTATGGCCAATAAACCCAAAACCATGCATCAAATAAGACAAGTATTAGAGCATTTATCTCGGGGCACCAGCATTCGTAAGATTACTGATTTTATGAATATGTCCCGTAATACGGTTAAGGACTACCGGGATAAGTTTCTTCTCTCGGGCGTCAACTTTGTTCAGTTGCTTGAACTCAATGATGTAGAATTATCGCTATTGATAAAAAGCAATCAACCTTCCCGATTAAACGATACGGAGGAGAAGCGTTTGCGGGACCTCCTGTCCCTGCTTCCTTATTTTCAAAAAGAGTTGGAGAAGACAGGTGTGACCAGGCTACTTCTTTGGAAGGAATACCTGGAGGATTTTCCAGATGGCTACCGCTACACCCGCTTCTGTCATTTTCTGTCCACACATCTCAGGCAAGGGCAAGCGATTATGCAGATGCACCATCTTCCGGGAGAAGAACTGCAAATTGATTTTGCCGGGGATAAACTGCATTATACCGATAGGGAAACGGGAGAGGTCGTGCCCTGTGAAGTGCTTGTCAGTGCGATGGCCTACAGTCATTTTATGCATGCGGTAGCCCTTCCCAGCCAGCAGCAACCCGTTTTTATCAGCGGCCTTGTTCAAGCGTTGCATTATCTGGGAGCGGTTCCGCATCTGATCAAATGTGACAATATGAAAACTGCGGTGGTACGGGCGGATCGGTATACCCCGGAATTTACCGAGGCCATGGAGTACTTTGCTGCGTATTACGGAACTACCGCCATAACCGCACGTGTTCGTAAACCTCGCGACAAGGCCAGTGTGGAGTCTGCCGTGAATATCTGCTACTTGCGTATTTATGCCCCGCTCCGGCATCAGACGTTTCACAGCCTGCAGGAACTGAATTATGCCATCGCCCGTCAAATGGAGATTCATAACGACCAACTATTGCAGGGCAGGGAATACACACGCCGCCAGCGCTATGAGCAGGAAGAGGTCCCTCATATGAAGCCACTTCCCGAACAGGCGTATACCCTTAAGAAAAGTACCTGGAGTAAGGTCGGCAAAAGCTACCATGTCATACTGGGTGAGGATCGACACAGCTACAGTGTTCCGTTTAAACTCATCGGTAAACGACTGAAATTGACCTATACGACGGACTATGTGGAGATATACGATGGCTCAGATCGTGTAGCCCTTCACCAGCGTTCCTATCGTAAATATGGAAATACAACGCTAAAAGAACACATGCCCGCCAGTCATCAGCATATGCTGGAAACCCGCGGATATGATGGGACTGATTTTTTACAGGAAGCCCGAAGTGTAGGGCCTCATGCCGTTATAGCGGTAGAAAAGATGATCCAAAAGGCCCATTATGTTCAGCATACCTACACCTTATGGCAAGCGTTCAGGCGCATGAAACGAAACTACGGTAAAGATCGATTAGAAGCTGCGTGCGCGCGCCTGCACAGCCTTGATCAGATCACCTGCCGGGCGTTGGAGAATGTCCTTAAAAACGGCCTGGATCGTCAGCTGCCTTTTGAGCAGCCTACTATGAATGCCGTGTTCCACGACAATATCCGGGGCGCACAGGCTTATACACACCCATAACAACAGCACATAAAACCAAAATGTATGAATACTTCAGCAACACTCAGAGAGCTCCAGCAGCTTAAACTGATGGGAATGGCCAATCATTACGAGGGTATCTTATCGCTTGCCGCACATCAGCAACCCGACAGTCATACGCTGCTCGCACAGTTAACACAGGCCGAACTACAGTACAAATCACAACAAAAGACATCGATGTTGCTCAAACTAAGCAAGATCCGATTCCAGAGCACCCTGGAGGAGGTCAAATGCAGTACGTCGAGAAACCTCTTCCCAGAGCAACTTCAAGCGTTATCGGATTGTACCTACATCCAGCGAAGTGAAAATATACTTATCACAGGACCTACCGGATCCGGAAAAAGTTTTTTAGCCTGCGCCCTAGCGAACCAGGCTTGCATGATGGGTATAAAAACGTACTATGCCAATATGAACCGGCTGAGCGAAAAAATCATGCTAGCCAGAATGGATGGTAGCTTTGTAAAACTGTTGAATCAGTTTGCAAAAGTTTCCTTGCTCATCCTCGATGACTTTGGATTACAACCACTTGATCAAAACACAAGGCTGGCACTCTTGCAAATCCTGGAAGACCGGTATAGTGAAAAATCAACCATGCTGGTCTCTCAACTACCCATTGCTAAATGGCATGACGCCATCGGAGAACCAACGCTAGCCGATGCCATTATGGACAGAATCACTTCCGGGGCTCATCGACTAGAACTTAAAGGAGAATCACTGAGAAAACGAACAATCAAAAATCCATAACTTTATCTCCTCAATAAAACACTCCTGACCATGATAAAAAGGGGGTGGTCAGTTCACAGTGAAATGGCTGGTCAGTCTGTGTGAAATAATCAACTGATCGATTTATTGGCATCGTTTTTCAGATTACCATTCGCATCATAACTGTAATCACTACCATTATTGACCCCATCCTTAAAATCACCCAACTTAGGCGTGAATCCAGAAGCATCACTTACCAGATCTAATTTATTGCTACTGCTGTTTTGCTGATAGCTATAGGTCAATTGATCAATCAATGGACTGGCATTTTGCTGCAAACCATATTGACTCATGCTCAGAATATTTCCATTGGCATCATACGCTGTACTTGGATTAAAACCATCTCCCATATACATGGAGAAGTTGATGTTCAAATTAGATGATATTGCCTTTTTCCAATCATTGCTTCCAACTCGTTGGTTAAAATCAGCCCTTAACAATCGGTTGGATGGATCATACGCAAAGCCATAAGATCGATAATCACCATTGCCCATACTACATTCCTGAATTCGCATTAAGCCAAGAAGGCGCTTGTTTCATAAATTGCATTATATACCTCGCTACCCTTTTTTAGTAAAATGAAAATAAGATTTAAATAAAATTATAATTAAACTAACAGGAATCAAAAAGAAAAAAAAAGAATATGCTTTCCAGCCTGGAGATATTAATTCTTCACTCTCGAGATAATAAATTAGAAATCCGTACCCATACAAGTAGGGCATTGAAGTGAATAGAAGGTTGATTATCCCTCTAAATCTAAAAATGGATATTCTGACAAAAAGTTGAACAATGAATATGATTCCTAAAGGAATTAATATGGTATAAACGTATAACATAAATCAGTTATTCTTAACATCTTTAATTATTACATTTCTACTTTTCTCTTCACCACCCAAATATTTTACAACATTTGACAATACTTCATTCCATGAAGATTTCTGAGCTTCTCTAGCAGTGCCTTCAAATATTTTTGCAAGACCTTGATCAACTTGAGACATACTGCCAATAGTAAACCTAATTTTCCTTTCACCTATATCTGCTAGAGTGAAATTAATTACTCCCTTTTCGATATGACCTTCCATCGTTACAAAAGTAGCTGATACATACTTTTCAGTTTCTTTTAAATTAGTAACTTTCACATACCCATTGTTAGCTGGGCCATCAATATCGATCTTAATAAAACTACCTTTCTCAAATTTAGCTGGATTACCGTCACCATCTACCGGTGAATTGAATGAAGCTTTTGAGTTTGATAAAATAGATTTAGGCGAGTTTTTGAAAAACGTTTTAAACTCAGAAAATGATTTGTTAGAATTTTTAACGACAAGATCATAAACCTGTACTTGTGCCTTATTGGGATCAGGAACCTTAACTAATAAATCATGTAGGTTTTAAATTTTGATATTACATTTTCTGCTTCCAAACCTTCTAACTCCCTATGTGCAACTACCTTATTCTCAGAAAAGGCATATGTACTATTATAGGCGTATTTTTCACAAAGAGGATCCAGTTGCCAGAATCTACCTATCTGTGGATCATGCATTCTCCATTTAAACTCATACAAATCTAAGCCACTGCCGTCGCTAAATTCTTTGCTTGCTAATTCTTGTCCCTGAAATTTCTGTTTTTTATTCTCTAAAGTATTAGCAGCCTTGCTACTTATGCCAGCCATTGTTAACCCAAACGGATAATAATGCGTTTCTTCTACTATGGGTCCTGGCTTATGAACCACCTGAAGATTGTCAAAGAACACGGTAAAATTACTCTCATTACTCACATAAACCAACAAATAACCATTCTTTTGTGCGGCAATATTTGATAACTCACTCCAATGCTGCTTTACTGCACCTGCACTACCCACTCGGCTGGCGCCTCCGCTTACATACCGGAACTGCTCATCTAAAAATATATAATTGATGTAGGCCTTGGGTATGGTGGTACCAGTTTCATAGTTCTGTCCACGTATAAAGGTGCCGGGCAACAAACTGCTATTCCAACTCTCCAACTGACTGGCTGTAACCCCCTTGACACCTATGGCATTGGAGGGTGATGAGATTATCCCACTCATGATCTGGAACAAACTCAATGAAGTTGAATTCCCATTACTCACGGAACTGTAATTGGTATGATAAGACCTCCCAAATATATCCACCTTATCGCCTGCCATTACTTTTAACACCATCTCCAGGCCGGTTCTATTGGTGCTGCCGTTTAAGGAATACATTTTCTGGCTTGTGGCGTATTGTCCTGGAGCTGCCCCTGCTGGATAGTTCGGATTTGGGTTCGATGGGGGTACATTATTATGGTTCTGATAATCCAGATAACTGTTGTACAATGGTTTATCTACTATATATCCCGGATCAATGCGATAGTACTGCTTCTCCTGATTTATCATACTATTCGCTTCAGGAGCTCCATAACTATACGTCCCTTCTAAAGTAGCTGCTGGAAAATAGTTTTCCTAACGAGTTCAGCTATTTGACATAGTTTAATTTACACACCCCAAAAATCTCATTCAAACATTTGTTGAATGTTTATATTTGCAAAGAACAAAATGCTTAACCAAAATTGTAGAGTAAATATCCTGACCCTATAAAACTTAAAAAAACGCTACCTGTCAGATTAAAAACTAGCTATTACAGCTTAATACTTTTCTAAATAAAAAACTTTATCTTTTTTCTTTATTTTGAATTTAGCGTTTGATTTATTAATCCTAAATTTATTTTGTTCAGGTATAAATATAGTGCCTTCTTTTGGTTCACTAGGATTAGAAAACCATTCTTTTTGATAAACTACTTTGTTTCCTTTTACAAAAAAAACTCTATCTCCTATATCGGTAAAATCTTTTAGTTCAAATCCTAAATCTTTATTTATGTCTTCTAATGAATTTACGCCTGAATAATAATACATTGTGTCCCATTCAAAAGGCATACTATTAGAAAAATCAATGATACAATTTTCATCTTTATTACATTTCTTCCATTGAATTGAAATAATATAATCAAAGTCATTTTTAATTGTACAACTAGTTACAAGAATAGACATAATTAAAAGTAATATTAAATTCTTCATAAAATTAAAATTTAGGTCCGCGCATAACTTCTGCTCTTACTTTAGCTGCTTCTTGCGCTGCTTTATCAACTGTAGATTGTTCAGATGTAGTACGTCCGTTTTCATTCAATCCTTTAAATATCTCTTTTAATTGATTATATTTATTAGTAGATAATTTTGTCCTTGTAATGTTCCAAATCCCATCTTTATCTTTAGAGGCTGTATAAAGACCATTATTTTTAAATTCGTCTAATACCAGATTTGCTAATTCGTCCATACTTGCCCCCTTATTAGCCTTTCCAATGCTTCGTCCTATAATGTTATTTAACAAGTCCACCGTTTGATCCGCATTTGCTAATTTATCATTACTTCTTACTTTTAAGTCTGCAAAAGGATTTTTTTCGTGCGCATTTCCAGCTTCTTTTGCTGTTTTACTGCCGAATTCCGAAGTTATAGTTGCTTGCCACAAAGTATGTCTAAATGCACCATTCTCGCTACCTTCATCTTTTTGACCTCTTTTTGAGCCATATAATACTTCGCCTCTTGTTGCAAATCTTGTTGCATTCGTTGATATGTCTGAAGCTCCTTTCGTAACTCCAAAACCAATTCTTAAAGAAGCAAATGGGTGTCGTAATCCAAAACCTATATATCTTGAATTTATACTCGCAGAATAATGTCCTGGACCTGGCGGATCTCCTGGTGCCGCTCCATCAGGGTCAACCAATCTAATGGGATTATTTAAACAGAAATTGTAAGGAGAGTATAATGGGAACTTATCCGCCAGTGGATCGACAATATTCCATCTCCCTATCTGATTATCATACATCCTTGCACCATAATCTAACCATTCCAATCCTGAACCATCTGCAAACTCTTTCCGCTGCTCCTCTTTGCCATTAAACTTTAGCTTGTTATCCGCTGATCCATTTAACCCTTTCGAGCTGATCCCATTCATGACCAGTCCAAATGGATAATAATGATTTTCTTCTGTAATCGGTCCTGGCTTATGAACCACCTGAAGATTGTCAAAGAACACGGTAAAATTACTCTCATTACTCACATAAACCAACAAATAACCATTTTTTTGTGCGGCAATATTTGATAACTCACTCCAATGCTGCTTCACTTCCCCGTAACTGCCCACTCGGCTGGCTCCTCCGCTTACATACCGGAACTGCTCATCTAAAAATATATAATTGATGTAGGCCTTGGGTATGGTGGTGCCAGCTTCATAGTTCTGTCCACGTATGAAGGTGCCGGGCAACAAACTGCTATTCCAACTCTCCAACTGACTGGCTGTAACCCCCTTGACACCTATGGCATTGGAGGGTGATGAGATTATCCCACTCACAATCTGCAGTATGCTCAGCGGTGTTGAGTTGCTGTTGCTCACAGCACT
>JACCDO012034062.1_pt1 | contig 13530 bp, 11 predicted proteins | sample 7446101 | NCBI WGS metagenome assembly JACCDO01 (sample SAMN15323440, study PRJNA562643) | freshwater metagenome | isolation source: river surface water | place: USA:Blue River Watershed | collected 2017-08-16
AGAAACAAAGAGTTTGGCGTTCAACGAGGCATCCTGTGTGACAAACAGATTACTAGTCAAATAGGTGAGTCCATCGACAGTTAAGGTTCCTCTATCGACAATGTTCTTAGACACTGCCAAGTTTCCATTCATGGAAGTATCATTTGAAACAAAGAGTTTGGCATTCAACGAGGCATCTTGTAAAACAAACAAATTGGAATTGAGGTAAGTGATTCCATCCACGGTCAAAGTTCCTCTATCGACAATATTCTTAGACACTGCCAAGTTTCCGTTCATGGAAGTATCATTCGAAACAAAGAGACGCGCGTTTAGCGAGGCATCCTGTAAAACAAACAATTTACTATTCAAATAGGTAATTCCATCGACGGTTAAGGTCCCTCGGTCGACAATGTTCTTAGACACTGCCAAGTTTCCGTTGAGGGAAGTATCATTCGAAACAAAGAGACGGGCGTTCAACGATGCATCCTGTGTAACAAACAAATTGGAATTGAGGTAAGTGATTCCATCGACAGTTAAGGTTCCTCGGTCAACAATGTTCTTACCGATGCTAAGATTGCCGTTCATGGAAGTATCATTCGAAACAAAGAGTTTAGAGTTCAACGATGCATCCTGTGTAACAAACAAATTGGAATTGAGGTAAGTGATTCCATCGACGGTCAAAGTCCCTCGGTCGACAATGTTCTTACCAATGCTAAGATTGCCGTTCATGGAAGTGTCATTCGACACAAAGAGACGGGCGTTTAGCGAGGCATCCTGTGTAACAAACAAATTGGAATTGAGGTAAGTGATTCCGTCGACTGTTAAGGTTCCTCGGTCAACAATGTTCTTAGAAACTGCCAAGTTTCCGTTCATGGAGGTGTCATTCGAAACAAAGAGTTTGGCGTTCAAAGAGGCATCCTGTAAAACAAACAAATTGGAATTGAGGTAAGTGATTCCATCGACGGTCAAAGTCCCTCGGTCAACGATGTTCTTACCAATGCTAAGATTGCCGTTCATCGAAGTGTCATTTGAAACAAAGAGACGGGCGTTCAACGAGGCATCTTGTGAAACAAGCAATTTGTTATTCAAATAGGTGATTCCATCTACAGTCAAAGTCCCTCGGTCAATAATGTTCTTAGACACTGCCAAGTTTCCGTTCATGGAAGTATCATTTGAAACAAATAGACGGGCGTTCAACGAGGCATCCTGTGAAACAAACAAATTGGAATTAAGATAAGTGATTCCGTCGACGGTCAAGGTCCCTCGGTCAACAATATTCTTGCCAATACTAAGATTTCCATTGAGCGAAGTATCATTCGACACAAAGAGACGGGCGTTCAACGAGGCATCCTGTGCAACATACAATTTGTTATTCAAATAGGTGATTCCATCCACGGTTAATGTCCCTCGGTCGACAATATTCTTGCCAACACTAAGGTTGCCATTCAAAGACAAATCGTCCGATACAAATAAATTGCTGCCAAATGACACATCACCGCCCACAAACAAACGACTATTAAAAGACGCATCGCCCACCAATCTCAATTTGCTTCCCATAGAGACATCACCGCCCACATAAAATCGACTATTAAATGACACATCCCCCTTAACAGTCAAATTGTCATTTAATGTTGTTTGACCCTTCACAAGAATCACATTTGATGAGTTAGTTCCAAATACCAAATTATTGCCAATCGTGGTTGTCATGCTGCCACCATCATATGATGTCTGTGTTAAAGTATATCGCAAATAATTAATACTCAAATCAACACTGTCGATTCGCAAAGCAGTATTGGTCGCAAAAGCAGGATCATTTGCAATCGAATTTGCCAAATCCTGCAACGAATTCAGCGTCTCTGCTAATCCGGCGCCACTGATCAACGAAATTTGATCATCTACATATTCCAGTGTGGCAACACGACTCCCATCTTCATAAATTTCCAATGCATTAAAATCACCACTCACATCCATTAAATATCCTGAAGGACCTTGTGCATAATTCGATCCAGTAACAACTACATTGCCATTTATAACAGTATCGGGCAGACCAGTGAATCCAGTAAACACCACATTTCTCTTACTTAGTTCATTCAATAGAGGTAATGATCCATCGTCCACATTGGTTTTGTATAACGCAGAAATGAGGTTGCTGTTTCGCCGTTCTGTACGTTGCACATTATTTGCTCTATTCGATCCCCATATCGGCATTTGTATATATATATAATCAAATAAAACTAATAATTGATTATATCGGCATCTAAAATTTCTCAACACAACAAATGTCATCATAGTAAGAATCAGAAATAATTCTTATAATTTCTTCTAATGAACATTCCGTTTTGCACATTTCACTCCTTTCTTGTGTTTCAATCGAAATATATTTTCTTAAAGGCGTCAAATATGTTTTTCGCAGTTCCCCACTACTGATTCCCATCATTTTTGCAAGTTCTCTATTGAATTCCTTGTGATTGTGTCCATTGCTCTTTTCTGATGGTATCCATTTGGCAACATTTGATGTTTTATTTCCATTTTTCATATTTTCTAAATCTGCGTGCAATTGTTTGCACATCAAGGTTAAATAATGTGTTGATGTATCTGTTCCCAAAGGTAAATATATGAAATCATCCCATCGACCATATTTGTTTATGAATAATTCCATGTTTTTGATCAATTGATGTTCGCAATTGTGTTGTAACCATCGGTATGCCTTTTTTGACAAGTCTCGTTCGCCTCTGCCACTGCGAAGATATGCCAAACATTTTAATGTATAAATGGGACTCTCTGCATATGCATTTTTTAACAAACAATCCAATTCTTCATACAGAATGCCTCTGTGTGATTTATTAAACAATTCTGTCAAATGCATTAATCGTTGTTGCACAGGGTCTTGAACATGGTCTTGAATATGGTCTTGGACCTGGTCTTGAACGGGGTCTTGAACATGGTCTTGAACATGGTCTTGCACGGGGTCTTGGACCAATTCTTGAACATGGTCTTGGACAGGGTCTTTAACTGTGTCTTGGACGGGGTCTTGGACAGGGTCTTGGACGGGGTCTTGGACGGGGTCTTGGACATGGTCTTGAACAGGGTCTTGGACCAATTCTTGAACGGGGTCTTGGACGGGGTCTTGCACAGGAACCTTGGATTTAAAAAAATAATTAAATATTGCCGAAAACATGGGTATTATTTAACTTATTGATAATTTTTTATATGAATTTTTACACAGGAAATTATTTGTTTGCAACCATGATTTCGCAAATAATAGTAAAAGACCAATTGCCGCCATTCAAATTCACGACTTCGCCCTTATCATTCATCAGTTTTACCGAAAATTTCTGAATACGAACCGGACCAAAATATTTCCTGTCTTGATTCTGCAATGTTCCGCCAAATTCCATATAGGTGCTTCCAAATGCTAAACCAGACAATTTCAACGGAATCAGCGCAAACACATCGCGCATAACAGGACCCACCGAATAACTCTTTTCTTTGGTGCGCCGCGCTTCCAATACCTGATTCATTGCATATAATTGCCTCGACGTCAAATTCATATTTTCTCTATTGGATGCCGATACAGCAACCTTTTTGCCAGAAACAGGATCACATTGATATGTCACCCGCGATGCATATGTGGGCAATGACACATCCTTTTCAAGTGATGTTATTGTCACCAATCCATCATTCACATGATTCTGTATGTAATCATCCAAAATAATCAAAAAGTAATTGTACAAATTGGTATTTAAAATAGAGTCTCCAATCGGGCATATTTTGCCCGTCGACGCCTGATATGAATACAAAAATGGATCTGTTGCGCCCGAATCGGTTGTGAAAACATTGTATCTATAATTGTCATCAATCAAATTGTTTGCATTGATGTTTAAAAAATCGCCAAGAATATACTCGGTAAATGAATGAAATCCCATCAACCATCCTAAAGTTGATTCCCATGTGATTGTTCTTACGCTTCTTCCACCGCTCGTTCCAATGCCGCAATAACTGAAACTGATGACATCATAAAACACCAATTTGTAATCCTTCGGCATATATGTTTTGTTTATTTGAAAACGCAACTTGGAATACTGTTTGTTTCCAATAGTTGCCAATGTCATGACCGAATTTCTGGTCAAATCGTTCAGACTCATTTGATAATTAATTTCGGCAATTAATGCGTCTCTTGTATAATTTGATCCCTTTTCGGAACTGGTGGGAATCGTGATTGTTATATCATTCAATCCATCCACATCATACACCCCATCGTAATACGGAATAAACTGTATTTGATTGAAATTTTCTCGCACTTCAATCGTGTTTTGATACACCTCTGCGCTTCCTTGTATAAATGCCGCATTTGTGATCAGATTTCCATAATTCACCAAATTGTAAGATGAATCAAAATACAACTTTCGCCAAGGATTTGTTATTAAATTCGAATCCGTTTGAAATGTGACTTTGTAATCACTCTCTTTTAGATTTTTTATAATTATGAAATTCAAACACACGTCAATTAAACTTCCTCTTGGTTTTTGCAACAATTCCACATTTGACAATATGTTTTCCCCCGTTTCCGGATCCACAACTGCATCAAACGCATCATTTAAATGCGACGAAATCTGCGAAAAATTGCCACTGAATGGCAGTCGATTGTCAAACTCATCTATGCTTGGATTTAACCACACTGTCACAGGTGCTTGGTTTTGATTTCCAAATCCATTTCCATAAAATCCTCCCGTGGTTTTGGGATACAACACTATTTTGTCATATGGCGGTATTGTGTAATTCGATGCTGCCGCAAACGTGTTTGCAATTGTATAATTTGCATCTGTCAAGTTGGCAATCGTGTTTGCAAAATAAAACGGCGCCTTGCTGAAAAAACATCCCGACAAATCTATTATATATGTCGATTGATTAAACTGCTTTGAAATGTCTATTTGAAAAGTTGGCACTGCATTTATCACCGAGAAATATGTATTTCTCACATTTGCGCCCAAATTAATATCAAACACACCATTTAGATTCGTTTGTGTTATTGTTGCGGCATTCATTGTTACCAACGCACTGTTGATTTTATCTGTATAAACATCCAACAAATAACCATTTGACGATGATTCATCTATTTTTGCCGAATAACTGTTTTCAGGAACATTAAACAAAGGTTTTGTGCAACTGAACTGTATGTAATCATTTGCGCCCACCACATAATTTGTGAAAAGTGTTTCTGTTTCAGACAGGATCTCGCTCATTTCATTGTAACTCGTGTCAAATCGGAAACACGATTGTGGTCCCGTCCATATGAAATTATTTGCGTAAAATCCATTGCCCGGATCCTCTATTTCCTCCGGAAATTTCACCACTATTTTGGTGTTTGGCAAATTCACGGTTTTTTTTCGATTCAATTTTAAATACAGTTCGTAATGATTAAATCCCTCCCATTCATACAGTTGAGGATTTCTGACTGGCACAATTGCCAAACTGATGTCCGAATATGTATGATCCAAAAAAGCATTTGCTGCTATCTGTGTTTTTAAATTTGAATACAAATCGTTGATGCTGTATTTTGTTCCATTTGTCAGCGCAGAACTGAAATGCAGGTTGATTTGCTGCAATTCTGTGCTTACGCCAGGGACATAGGCGTCGGGTCCAACATATTGTATTATTGTAAAATGGTCGTTGATGCCGGACAAAAATGTGTAATTTGCTGCTGTCAATGTGGTATCAAAAGTGTTGGATTCAAACGCATTGAGATTTCCATACACGGTATATGGATAATAGTTTTCAAAATTGAATCCCAAAAAACTGGGCAACGAATCGTTCTTTGCCGCACCCGTCACATTGGGCGACGTCCAATTTGGAAAATACAATCGGTAATCCATCTCCGTAAATGTTTTTTTCAAATCCACCGCGATTCTCACCTTTGCATTTGTCGAATTGTAAAATGCTTGCGTGTTTCCAAAACTCACATCAGACACATAATTTGCATTGCGCGACAAATTATATATTGACGTGTTGATCGCATTCATCAGTTCTGCCTGGGTGTAATTGCCCGAGTCAATCGATATTTGCACATCATGGTTGCCATTGTTGATTCCTGGACTGTGCCCCTTTATATAAAAAAAATTGCTGCCAAATCCATCATTCACCATGTACCATGTGTATGGGATCTGTATTGAATACAATTTGATTGATATCACATTTTCAATGCTGCTCGACAAATTCATTGTGAAATTGGTGGCACTCGTGACGCGCGCATCATCTCTAAATTGACTGTCGATAGAGATCATCTTAAACATCGTCTCGCGTTTAATTGGATTCAACCTGTCCTTCACATATTCCACATTGTGTGTTGTAGTTGATTCCTCATTTGTTTTGATTTCCACGTTTCCTCGAATTTCATTTCCGGCGTTGTTTTTTATTGTTGTTTGTTGTCCACTTACTGCAGCACCCGATAAATTTGCGCCCAAATCATTTAAATTTTGATTCGATTGTGATGCAAAATTGACTTTGCCCGTTTTTTTATTTATGATTGAAGCATCCTTTGATGGATCTACTACAGGTGAAAATGTAAATGCTGGTGCTGCTGTTTCGAAACCTTCGATGCCCACTTCGTCGTCGGACGACGACTCCGAATCCACATCAAAAAACCGTTTGTACATGTCATTAAAAAAACGATAGAGACTTGCCGACTTGGGATTTTCTTTCCTATCAGATTCATAATGTCTCACATTTTTTAATATGCTGGATTCCAATTCTCTATCGGTCGGATTATTTATGTCCAATATTTCAAACAATTCGCGTTCCGTGTAATTTTCTATATTGTATATCTCCGAATCATCCATTATAAACTATAACAGGAAAACTTGTCTATTCTCTATTTACAAATAAACCTAATTTTATAAAATCTTTTTCACGCATTTTTCACGTCTTTGCCAATTTTGTTATACCGGTTTTTAAACATCATGTACACAAATTCTTGCAAATCTATTATTTTCTTGCATTTCTCTATCACATCCAGCGGAAATATTGTGATGCCGTGCCCTCGTTTTTGATGATTGCACCCCTTAAAACAAATGATGTCAAATGCCGCAAACACATCTTCTTCCTCACTTGTCATTTCGCTGCGATCTATCCGTTTTGCACCCATATACACAAACCGATTCAAATTCCCGTCTTCATGTATTTGAAATGTGTACCGTCCATTTGGTTCCTGTATTGTGTTTCTCACCATCCCAACGCCCTCGATGCAGTTGTCTTCATTGTTCATTTCCAACACCATTAATATTGAATCGCGAACCACGCAATCCGACACCATCTTGGGACATCCATACACACACTTGATTCCGCGTTTTTCATTATTGTCGCAATATTCTTGCATCTCTTGATGTGTCTTATTATTGTATCGAATCGTCATCAAATAATGCCGCCGCGGTATCGTCTTCATATGTTCCACTAAACGATACCGTTTGTTTTTTAACATTCGATGTTCCAAATCACTAATCATTTTTCAAATTCATTTACTTTCTCTATCGGCATCGTTGGAAAGATCAATTTTCAAATCGAAATGTATATTATACAACCATGGCATCCCACATCTCCTTGACCATTGCCGAAGATAACAAATTCGAAGACCGACTAAATACAGAATTGGATAATCTTCTGCTGTCAAATCAATACAAAAGTGATAGTCCGCTAACCATGTCTGCAGCAAATAGCGAATGCGATGATAGTGACAATGACGACGAAGACCATATGCTGGTTCGCAAACCATTTAAGAAATTGACCTTCAAAGAAGTCGAAGAAAGCGTCAATCGCTACTATAATACAGATAAATCCGTCGGCGAATTAGATACTCTCATTGCCCACATTAAGTGCCAAAAAATCCTCTACACTGAAGCAAAAAATTACACCGAACAACAACTCAATATGCTCATCATTCCTTCTGTTTTCATCACCACACTCATCACTGTTATCACGCCCTTCATTAGCACCATTCCCAAAGGCAGTTATATTATCACTGCCATGAATGCCGTCACCACATTGCTGCTGTCCATCATTAATCGTCTCAAGTTGGAAACCAACGCCAAAAACTATGAACAAATCGCCATTCGCTACGACAAGATCCAATCGTCACTCGAACTGTTTTCCACCAAAATCATATTTTCAAACACCAGTTCCGATTACAAATCAATCCTGTATGAAAAAATCAACTTTGCCGAAGACAAATTACAGGAAATCAAAGAACAAAATGACATGTTGTTGCCAGAAGAAGTCAAACGCGTGTTTCCCATTATTAGCAACATCAATATATTTTCCACAATCAATTCGATAGAGATGCACCGCAAAACAAGTGTAGAACAACTATTGTCCATCAAAAATGAGATCCGATACATTTATGCAAAGTGGGAAAGGGAAAATTCTCTATCGCCAATGCGCAAAAAAGAAGAATCGCGACTAAAATTCCTGTGTGAAAAAAAAGAAGTCCTCAAACAAGAACTGATGCAGCATTTTAACGCCTTTTCATATATCAATGATATTCTCGAAACCGAATTGGAGAAAAAACCGTTTTTGCGCAAAAAATGGTTCTGGCAGTCCGCGCCGCCGTCGCCCGCTATCAATACCAAACTCATCAAATTCGTGTAAAATTCACTCTATCCATTTATTTACTACCCAATACCAGGGGGTCGAATACACCAATTTAATGTCCTTGCCTTCGTCCAGTCGCGCCATTATTTTTTGAGATAATGGCGTCTCAACCCATGTTCTGAATTTGATTAATATGCGCTTTCCCGTGTCGTCGTTGCGCAACGGAATCTCTGTTATGCGATCTATGAATCCGATTTTCAATGCACTGAATGCCACAAATATTTGCTGTTTTTTCACATTGATCTCAACTCTTGGAATGCATAGTGTTAATTCTGTTTTTTTATGTTGCATGTGTATGTTTGTTTCCAAATTGATTTTGGACCGTCCAAAATCAATTTTCTGCTGTCTCTATTAAAATTATCATCATGATTATTAAGATTTTTTATAAAGAAAAATATTTGCTGTTTAGAGACACATATAATGTCCAAATTTCTCTATGTTATTTTCCTGCCAATATATATAAGAATCAACACAATGTCTGCAAGCGATTATATTTCTTTAAAAAAATCCAGAATGCTCCAAAATTATGCGCCTATTTTGTCCACTAACAACGATGCTGTTGCAAATTATGATCATTATGTTCGCAAACTGGCGTTGAATGTTGTTAGTTGTGCCACTTCCAAAGATATTTATGGATTTGACGAACCTGCCTCATTAAATGGTATCAATTTAAATGATTGCACATATCCCGAAAACTCTTTTGACGGAGTCATTAATGTTGTGTTGTTGAATCCTGAAAAACCTATGATACCATTGAAAAGCACGCCCTCTGTGCCGGCAAAATTACAGGTGCCTTGTTATAAAGGAGAGCAACCTTGCACCACTTTTTTCCAAGCAAAGCGCGCCAATTACATTTCTAAGAAACACCGGCGCCAATGGAATCTGAAAAAACCGTCCATGCTGAAAATCACCGATTCTACTACGTTTCGCATGTAAGCGTGAACCTATGTTTATTTTTATTACATTTAAATAAAAATTAAAAATTAAAAATTATTTAAATGATGTTGAATGATGTTTAAATGATGTTTAAATGATGTTTAAATGATGTTGAATGATGTTGAATGGCGTCAGGAAGGTCCCGAAGGGACCGCGCCCTCGTAAAAACCATATTTATATTATCTCCTTTTCTAACAAATGGAAGAAGACGATCTTGATGTTTCATGGTTAAATGATGAAAAACGCATCCTCTCTATTGACCACAATTATCAGCGCGAACCCCTGGAGTCTATTTTATTTCATTTTTGTTATACCAACAATGACACAATTCACAAAGTATTGACCGAAAAATACATATTTAGAGACAATAATTCCACAGTGCCTCTATGTGATCTCGAAAAAATCATCGAAGAAAAATCAAAAATGGATGTCACAAAGTACGATTTTGCCGAATATGTCACATTCATCGTCGATTTAGAACCCGAACACATTCAGTCCTATGTGAAAAGCAACGAACCCACGGTAAATTTCATGTCTGAAAAAAAAACAGTGATTGCAGACATTGTGTGCCCGCAATCCATTTTTATATTTCATTCTTTAAATGCCGTGATTGTAATATTTAAGGAGCGCGTGGTGCCCTCTATTACTGTTCCCAAATCCATCATGAAAAAGAACTCCAGCATTACCAAAAAAATGGTCAAATTTTACAATTCCAAAACAAAACGAACAAATGAAACAAAATAGAGACAAATCATGCCTTAAATATATGCCATGTGTGATTCCAATTTTTCTGTTGAAACACAAATTGATAATTTGCAACACTTTGAAACAGGGTTCGATAGAGAAACAGGAATCAATCATAGTGTTTCCAAAATTATCGAAAATGTGCAATCAACGTCCGACTATGATCACCTAGTTCTTTTGACAAATGCGATCAAATATATTCGCGATGTGCGAGGGTTGCGCGATTTGTCTTATTCGGCATTATTTACGCTGCATTATCATTATTCTCATTTGGCATTGTCTATTTTGAAATCCTTTGTTTTCCATGATGGCACCGCCTCTATCGGTTGTTGGAAAGATGTGCGCAATTATGCCAAATTTTGCAAAAAATACAACAGCAAAATCAGCGTCGAATCTATATTTTCCTTGTACAATGATCAATTGAAACAGGATTATGAATTGTTTATGAAACATCGTGGCGATGATATTTGTCCGAGAATGTACTTGTCATTTGCGGCAAAATATGTTCCCAGAGAATCCAAAGATGCCGATGCATTTGAATTTCTCGTTTCCAATTGGTATAATATATCGCGCGTCGATGTCACCAGTTGGCATCGCATGTCATACAGGAAAATCGTGTCATCTTTGAATAGGGCAATCGACACTCTCGAAATTCGCATGTGTGATTGGGATTGGACAAATATAAGTGGTGGCAAAATTCCGTATGTTGCCCTTGAATTGAACCGCGCCAATTTGATTGGCAAATCGCCGCATTTGCGCGCCTTTTATGAGACAAATGACGCCATTTATGATGTTCCTTATTATTTTATGCAAAATCCGTGGAAAATTATTAAAAATGTGATTTGCGCCAAAGACAATAGAGAAATTATCGAGAAGATGAATCTCTATTGGCAAAAATATTTGGAAAATGCACGTGCGCCACAAAAGGATTATATTATTCCTGTGTTGGATTTATCGCCGGCAATGGTGGTTGATACAAGACACTTGTGTGTTGCTATTGCGAATGCATTGACATTTGCGTCAAACTCGCTTTTTGGCAATCGTGTGTTGACCTTTTCGCAAAAAGTTGTGTGGGTGGATTTGGACAAATGTCCATTAAATATTGCAGTGGAACGCATTTTGGGCGTTACGGCAAATGTGCAGGGGTGTCCGTGTTGTGTTATGAATGTGTTGATGGGGGCGTTCAAGTCTGCAAATATGACAGATGATGATCTGGAAAAAATGAAAATAATTATGCTCACAAGTAAGGGGAACCAAAGGTTCCCCTTGGACCCCTCAAGGGGAATCTAGTTTTACTCTTTTGATGAGCAAACACTTTTATTAAAATCTCGCATTTTTAATAAAAGGAGGGGTCTAAGGGGAACCTTGGTTCCCCTTGAAGGATCATAAGGAAACCGTAGGTTTCCTTATAGTACACTGTTTGACCACCTTTTTGGAAACTTGTGTATTAAGCACATCAATGTCGTGTCCTCCGCCCGATGTTGCCTTCACCAACAAAATATATTCCACGCCACTTTTCGTATCTATATCATTGTAATCGGGGTGTTTCTGCGCCCATAATTTTTTATTTTTATATGTCTTGTTGCATAATCTATTTACTGCGTGTGATGTTTTTGGCAATCCGTCCGAGTCCTTTTCCCATTTTCCCTTGCTTTTCAAATATACTGTATGACGTTTTAAATCACTGCATTGTATTGGTCTATCCACTTGTTCCAAATTGTTCAAATATTTCAGTATAACCTCGGCATTTCCCTCGACATAACCATATTGTCCAACACAAACCACATCTTCGCATGTAGGGTCGATTTTATCTACAAAATCCTCAATATCCATAGCATTCTTACAGGTATTATTGAGATAATTGTCAAGATTGAATTTTTCTTTTTTTTCAGTGCGATTTTTATCGATGGTCACACAGGCGTTAATGACAGTTTCTATTGTGGTTTTGTTATTTTCTATTAATGCATTATTTGTTTCTAATATTTGAGTTTGATTTTCTAAAAATTTATTTTGAAAATTATTGTTTGTTTCAATTATAGTTGTGAGAATATTAACAATGTCATTGTTATTTATTGGTCTTTCAGAATTCTCAGATTCTTTAATTGCACAATTACGTTTGTGTCTATAAAGATTTGGTTGATGTTTATAATAGTTGCCACAATTATTGCATTTAAATTCTGCATTTTCTTTATGTTTTTGTGTTTCTAAGTGTTGTTGATAATTGCATTTTTTATCTGTTTTAAAATTGCATGATTTGCATTCAAATCCTATTATATCCATTGTTTTGTAATATTATTAATTTTGTTTTTATATTCATTTGAAAATGTCCAATAGACATTTTTATTGGACATTTTTTCATGCAGTGACAAAATGCATGATACAAAATGTCTTATCGAGTGGATTGTGGTGTGCTGGAAATGTGTATCATTATATATCATTATATATCATTTTTACAATTTCGAGTGGAGCACAAAAATGTCTTTTTAATTGTCAAAGCAAATATGGTTTGACAATTTGTTTGATAAAAAATGGTGCTGGAAATAATGGAAATTTATGATAAAACATATCATTAGACAAAAATGTCCATTGGACATTTTTAAGGATCCATGAAAAATTCAAAAAACCATCATTTTGCATTTTTTACATGTCGCACCATTTATGGTGCGACTTTTGAAAACACATTTTCTACCATTTTTCAAATTCTCAAAAACCCCTCAAAAACAAAACTTCTACGATAAAATGCAAAATGGACATTCTTAGTTTTTAAAAATGTCTATCCTGAAAATATTTTGGAGTCTTTTATTTTACATCCAAGAGAGGCAATTAAAAATGATGATTTTCTAATAATAAATTGGATTTTTAAAATTATAATTTTTTTTATATTCATTTAAAAATGTCCATTCAAAAATGTCCAATGGACATTTTTTATGCAGCGACAAAATTTGTGATAAAAAATGTCTTATCGAGTGGGTTGTGGTGTTGCTGGAAATTTGCATCATTGGGTCATCATCTGTACATCATTTTTCAAATTACGAGTGGAGCACAAAAATATCTTTTAAATTATCAAAGCACATGCAGTTTGATAATTTATTTTGCAAAAATTGTGCTGGAAATACTGGAAATACTGGAAAAAGGCATCATTGGACAAAAATGTCCATTGGACATTTTTAAGGGGTCCATGAAAAATTCAAAAAACCATCATTTGGCATTTTTTGCATGTCGCACCATTTA
>JACCDO011732296.1_pt1 | contig 13529 bp, 11 predicted proteins | sample 7446101 | NCBI WGS metagenome assembly JACCDO01 (sample SAMN15323440, study PRJNA562643) | freshwater metagenome | isolation source: river surface water | place: USA:Blue River Watershed | collected 2017-08-16
TACACCTATACACCTATACACCTATACACATACCCGTTCATTCATATTACTACATGTTATCTTGCGTCTCTTGTCATCACCTGTAGCATAAATACATTTCAAAAAATTGAAACAAAACAAATGACACTTACCCAATTGATAGTAACACAGTACTACGTACAAAATGGCAATCAAGATTAACAAGTTTGGAAAGAAGAAGAACACCAAAATGTCAAACGATGATGACAGACGCAAGTATTCATCTAAACCCGACGATGAACCGGAATCAGGTAATGTGAGCGATACGGGAAGTGAGAGCAGTGACAACAGTATCTCTAGTGTACTTAGTCGAAAGAGCGAGGATCTAGACCGTCTCGACTTTGCGCGTCTCTTGGCTGATTTGTTCCCTTCAAAGTATACAAAGGATAAGTTAAAGCAGGTGAAAAAGGAGCATAAGAAAGAGCAAGAGAAGAAGGAGGAACAAGAGAAGAAGGATGAAAAGAAGAAAGACAAGAGCTTTAAAAAGGCAGTACAAGATATGGTAGAATCTGCTGTACAAAACATTGTGGTAAGCAATGAATCGTCTTCGCCCAATGAACGTAAAAGGTCACGTGGCGGAAATACAGCATCATGTTCGACCGGTAAAGAGTGCAGTAAAAAGCAGGAACACAAAAAGAAGACTACTACGCGTGGCAGTTATCGCGAAGATGACGATGCATCGAATGTGTCATCATCGGATGATGAACGCGGTGTCATTCAGTTAAAAAATGGTCACAGTATGACGAAAAAAGCAATGAAGGAACTAAAGAACGGTGTATTTAATATCGTTATTGCACTGGATTCAGGTGATAAACCTTCTCGCCACTCATCAAAGCGTAGGCGTAAAAGCACCCGGGCCGATGACGATGAAGAGGAGGAGGAGGAACAAATCTACTCTGCCTCGGAAGAAAACGAAGATGACAACAGCTCATATGATAGTGACTATGACAGCGAGGATGATGAGGAAGACAGTGATTATGACAGTGAGGATGATGAGGAAGACAGTGACTATGATAGTGGCGAGGATGAAGAGGACAGTTCTAGTGATACAAGTGACTCCAGCGATACATACGAAGTGAATAGTGATGAAGATGATGACTCACCTATTATTCGGAAGAGACTCCGTAACGGGAAAGTTGTTCCTTCTAAAAAGAAGTCAGACATCGAGTTACTTGCTGAATTAGACAAAGAGCAGGAGCAGATTGACAGTACAAAGAAAACACTTCTTGATTTGTTGGCAGCGAATCCGAAAAACAAGGTTGCAAAGAAGACTCTGAATACGATCTTGGAACAGCGCGAGAAGTTAACAGAGCGTCGCCATAAGATTATGAAAAAGTCAAAAACCGACAATATCAAATGTTTCAAGAAGTTGTTGCGAAAGAAGAACTCGACAAATGATCTCCGGTATTTCAAGAAGAACCTGTCGATTCAGGAGCAGCGCAAGGTGATTGATGAAATGGAAGCGGTACATAAAATATCGTTAATTGACAAGCCATATCGCCTTACTCTTCTCGAGACGGACATTCCACTTAAGTACAAGGCAGTCGCGTTAAAAAAGATATCGGCACTTCGCTGTATGGAGCCGGGATGTGGCGAATATTACAAGGTGAAGAATTGGGTTGACACGTTTATGCGTATTCCATTTAATAAGTATCGGAGTTTGCCGCTTACGATTGAGGACGGAATTGAGAAATGTAGTCAGTTCATGATGGAGTCAAAGAAGACGCTAGATGATGCGGTGTATGGTTTGAATGATGCCAAGCTTCAGATTATGCAGATGGTTGGTCAATGGCTGACGAACCCTACTGCAATGGGTACAGCGATTGCGATTAAGGGGCCGATGGGAACTGGAAAGACAAGTTGTGTAAAGGATGGAATAAGTAAGATATTGGGTCGCGACTTTGCATTTATACCTCTTGGTGGTGCAACTGACAGCAGTTTCTTGGAAGGACATTCGTATACATATGAAGGTAGTACATGGGGTAAGATTGTCGATATTCTGCTTCACTGCAACTCAATGAATCCGGTGATTTACTTTGACGAGTTGGATAAGATAAGTGAAACCGCGAAAGGTGAAGAAATAGTAGGTATCTTGACGCATTTGACGGATACGAGTCAGAATGCGCATTTCCACGACAAGTATTTCGCTGAAATTGACTTTGACTTGAGTAAGTGTCTGTTCATCTTTAGCTATAATGATGAGTCGAAAGTGAATCCAATCTTGTTGGACAGAATGTATAAGATTCAGACAACCGGATACAATAAGAAAGACAAGACGAAAATTGCGCATAATTATTTGATTCCGAAGATACGCAAAGAGGTGGGTTTCAAGGAAGGCGAGATCATGATTCCGGATGAAGTGATTGAGTACATTGTTGAAAACATGACGGATAAAGAGGAAGGAGTTAGAAATCTGAAGAGATGTTTAGAAATCATTCATACAAAGTTGAACCTGTATCGATTGATTAAGACGGATACGATGTTGTTTGAGAAGGAGATGTCATTAAAGGTGTCGTTTCCATACACTCTTACTACTGAAATCGTTGACAAGCTTATTAAAAAGACCGAACAGAATCGTCCGATGAGTTTGTATTTGTAAATTGTGCGGGGCTATCAATAATAAGTAATAAGTAGTAAGTAGTAAGTAATAAGTAAAAAAAAAGAAGTGTATTATGCTATGCGGTAATAATACTTTTTTTTTACAAAAAGGCAAATATATGAACATACAAAATGGAATCAGATACCGGGCGCACAGTAGTAACCTCCTCTGATGAGAATGATATACAACAATCCGGCAATTCGCATGATACCGAGGTGGATAACCTATGTACACAGAATAGTGATTCGGATGAAGGTAAGATAGACAAAAGCAAACGCAAGAGTGAAAATAGTAGCGGGGATAATGATACATTAAAGTCCTCATCTTCTACCAAGCCAGCAACTACGCCAGCAACGATGCCAGCAACTACGATTACGCCACGTGTAAATAGTCCCGACTTGGATAGTGAGTCATTGTCAACTATCATCCAGGAACACATCAATCGATTTATTGGTAGAGGTAAACATAATCATCGAATATCAAAACACGATGAGAATGATGGCGAAGAAACCATCAATGTATCGGGTCATTGTGAGTTCTGTACAAAAGCACAAATAACAACAATGGAACCTCATTTTGGCGTATCTCCTCATATTGGGGAGTTCTGGTCAACAATCACAAGTATTACGTACCATCTCATATTTTTATTGTTATTCATTCCATATACCTCTTGGTGGCAACCATGGCAAGATGATAAGTGTCTTCCAAAAACATTACTAATCACGATTTATTTATCGGTAATTACTGGATTTGTATCATTTATCTATCATATGTTTTTATGGGAGGGGTTTGGATGTATTGACTGTGTATTTGCAACGATAGCATGGATATCGATGTTACTTGCGGCAATCAATGCAAGAATAGAGATATACTTAACCAAAGTTATTGTTTTAATATTAGTATTTGCCATTTTCTGGAGAAAGTCGACAACGATTGCAGCACTTGTGTGTATTGTTGCATTACCAATTACCGTGTATCTAGGAATGAAGGCGGACACTGGATACTCGAAGATAGCAACATTATTGATTTTCCTGGGTTCTCTCTGTTTTTTATTTGACCGAACCAAATTAATAGACTTTCCGTATTTTCATTCGTTATGGCACATTTGTAGCGGTCTGTGTATGTGGTTTAGTGGATTACAGGTTGCAGTGCATGGTCCTATGTATAAAGAGAATATTCCATTTATAAACAGTTGATTTTGAACATTAACTAATTGCAGGTTCCATTGTATTAGAATTCGGAATCACTAGTACGATTTCCACCGCGAGTATTCAGATAGTTAATCTGCTCCTTGCTCATGCAAGCGCATCCAGTGCTGGTGCTGTATGGACCAGGGCAGCATTCTGGCTTAAACTTGTTGTTGGCAAAGAAGAAGAGTTCGCCTTCAGGAAGAGGAACGGGTGTGCCGACCTCCATAACACTTCCGCGGTTTCGGTCCATATATCCAAAGTCAGATGAATAAGAAGTTGCCTTGGTAATCCAGCTAGCAGCAACATCTCCGTTATTCATTTCACCAAGAGATGACCCGATGGTGGCCATTCCTTCAGCAATGGATTCTTGACGAGGTTCGACATCGACCACCCCCTTTGATCCATCCTTATTACGCTGAGAAGAGGCAAGTCCAAGACCCTCCGAGAGTTTACTCATGACTTCTTTGACACTTCCTTCCATGGATGAAAACCCTTGAACTGACTGGCTCTGGATTTGTTGGTTGGCGTTGATGATATCATTGGTCGCCTTCTTCACATTTTCTTTGTCATTCGCAGTGATGCTGTATCCTTCAACCAACCCACCAAATATGGAGGATATAGGGTATCTGCAGCAACTACACAAGAGGTGTGAACCAAGAAGAATGCCAAGAATAACGCATATAATTACAACTTCTAAACGAAATGTTAGACCGAAAAGTCGAAACTCTGTTGACATTTGTTTGTTATATATTATTTAATTGTATATAAATAACACATAGATAAAAATGAATATTCACCTAAATAATATTACTGCTTCTTCTTGGGATCTTGTCCGGGGATAACGGAGGGAGGATGGGAGCCAGCGGCGTGAGTAGCGGGAGCAGCCGCAGAAGAATCCATTCCTTCAAGAAGAGAAAGAGGAGAGTATCCGCAGAAGAGGTTAGCGCCGATAATCGCGCCCAAAATGAGGCAGATCACCACGACTTCAAGACGAAAAACAAGACCGAAAAGTTTAAACTCCATGTGATTTGTACAAAAACGTATTATATACATACCATTAGAAAAATAATTACCTAGTCACCTAGTTACCTAGTCACTTAGTCACTTAGTCACTTAGTCCCCTATTATCTATGAAATACCGCGAAAACTATATTATTTTATTTTACTTTGGGAACAGAGCTTCCCCTTCGACGTATCACTTGTGCTGAAAAAACTGCAACCATAATGAGAGGTATTGCAATAAGAAGAAAAATAATGGTCATGACTAGTGCGAATACCCATCCAAAGAATGGGATTGCCCATAGTGCCGCAATAATAATCGCTAAAGCAATTAAAATCGTTATACAAAGTTCATAAATACCCCCAATAAGACTAACGAGAGTCATATAGCTTCCGATGAGAGTGTATATTGCAGTAACCAGGATACCCTTTATTTTTTCCATGAAGTCTTTCACTTTAATAATCATAAACATGAGAGGAATAATCACGTTCATAATGCGGTTAAAAATAATCATAATAATCTTGGATAGTGCTTCTCTCATTCGATTCAATATCTCTCGAATCATACTGATAGATTGAAGTCCATTCTTAAATATAACTGTAATTTGATTGACGATTTGGTATACCATTGTCATTGCAGAAGCATATACTGATTTTGTGGTTTCAGCAGTGCAGTAGTTGAAGTTTTGTTTTGTATATTCATTTGCAGTCATTCCTGGTGGAGTATAAATAAGACCAGCGAATGGCATATAGTTTGGTTTGCATCGGTTTAATGGCCAGTCTCTCTTTTCTTTGTCAAGGTTATTTTGAACAATAAAATATGTGATTCCGCATGAAAAGAAAAAGACAATAACGGCTGATTCAAGTATAGAGGTGCCATATTTATCGAGATAGGATCCTGTTTTATATATTTTATTTAATCCGTCAAATATATCCATGGGGGTTAGGTGGTGCGATGCGATTGAAGGTGTGGTTGCTGTTGTTGCGGCATCATTTCCTTTCCCCTTATTGGAGGTATCCATGTATATATTATATGAACAGTAAATAAACAATGATACTGTACATACTTTGGTATATGTAGAACATCTGGCTAAATTATGTTGGCATATATGGCATATATATGGCATATATGGCATATATGGTATGCACGAAATGCGCTGCATTATAATCCGAGGTTCTTATTTACAGAGGACATGGAAGGAGCGCCGTGTCCGAACACAACCATATAAATTAAAACGACGGCAGCAATAAGAATACTGCGGTCTTCAGCAACAGGACCCGATTGTTTAAGAAGGTAGACCATTGCAACATAAAGTAAAACACCGATTACGGCTGCGTGAAACAGCATAACTAAACCTCTCTCTTCTGCCATTGTATAGATTGATTATGTATTACCACTAGATTATTATTTTATTTCGTATTATGTTATTTTGGTCGGCAGTGTATACTATTTACTTTTTACCGAGAGATCGAACCAGTTGTCCCATAATCCCCGCCCATAAGCTCTCCATCGTAAAAAGCGCACCTTGGAGTACATACATGAGTGTTGCCATAACACCAACTAACTTATTCACCATATCTCTCATACTAATCATAATTTTCTGAAACCCAATCATAATATTGAGAAACACACCAAATGTATTTTGAATAATTCCAGTTATCTTATTTCGCATCTTATCGAGAAAACCACGAACCTGATTAATATCGTTCATGATTCGTTTGGCGATAACACTAATAAGACCGATGATGTAATTTACTGGCAACATCAGATAATCCATGTATCCCATTTGTGTTGATTGAATACATTGCAAAAAGTTTGTTCCGACATCATGTCCAAAGAAACTGGCGAATGGCATAACTGCTGGACTACATCGATACAATGGCCAATTATCTTTCACTTTTTTCATTCCAATTGCTAAAACATTTGATACATATAATCCGAGAAATACGATAATAATAAATATACTTGTTAGAATATCGCCGGCTTTCATGTCTTTTTTTTGTTGTAGTTGTATTGATTATAGTTACAGGCAATAATATACGCCAGACAGATGTACCTAGGTTATATTATTGCGATAATAAAAAACATGATATTAGCTAATACCGCTCCTCATTATAGCTCATCCTCTCCTTGTTTTTCTTCCTTTTCCTTTTCCTCTTCCCCTTCCTCCTCCGGCATACTTATCATTCACAGCATTCGCCTTGGTCTGATTGCTTATTGAAATAAGTTCAGCATTTTGCGCTCCTGGACAATTTACCCCACTGCTACATGTACTTGTTGCTTGGGGTACAACAATTCTTCCATCTTCACCTTCACCTTCGCCTCCAGAATAAACCTTTCGGTGGCTTATATTCTGGCGACGAGAGGAATGTCGGTTCTTTTTGCTGCGATTCTTTAGCTTTCTCGAGTGTTTGCGAACCTTTTTACTAGAAGCACGTCTCATATAATAGATAGACTTTCTGTACGTGCGACCCCGACCACCACTTAAATTGTTCACCGCATTCAATTCGGCATTTTTCTCTTGGGAAAGCATGATTGCCTTTTCAGGAGAAGAGATGTTTGCAGGGACTTGAACGGCTTGGGGGGCATATTCACTATTATCACTCATATTGTTATCACTCATATTGGTGATATTGTTGTTGTTATTAAAAGAACTATATATATTATTCATCGAATATAATTTCACCGCGTTTGAAATAAGTTAAAAATAAAATACAACAATACATATAAACCATGTCAAAAATGAACGAGGTCGAAAAGCTCCATCTTCAAAAGATGATAAAGGCAAATGATGCACAGGATAATACCGAGTCAATACGGACACTCAAACACAGCGATATAATTCGTAACGATGTCGCAAAGTTACTCCAGTTAAAGAAGGATTATTCTAGGCTGGCTAAATCGAACCCCGTACAATTTGACGCAATGTGTGTATCAAGGTGTGGGTTTTTATTTGATAACTACACCGATATTTTCAATAAAGTAAAGAAGGATGAGATTGATCTGAATATATTGCATAATTTATTGACTGTATTAAAAATGATCGAGGAAGGTGAGCTTGACCAGCATGAAGGATCATTTGAGGTTGGCAAGTTGCTTAAACAAATATACGTTGACAGTGCATTAAAGAAGGCAGAGCATTTAGACGAGGAACATAAGAAGCGAACGGATGCAGCAAAGCCGTCTCGCCCAGCTACAGAGAAGGTTTCATGGTCGGAGTATAAAAAGAAGATTGCGGCTGCTTCTGCTGCAGGTACAGAATAATACCAAAATACGATGAAAATTGTAATCATATCGTAAAATTGATATTAGTAAAAGATACTTAATAATATCAAACCATCACATACTACTATGCCTGCTAGACCTTCGAAAACAGTAAAGAACACGGCTGTATCATCATGTGTTCCAGTCCACGTACCTCAATCAGGAAATATTCTTGTTATCGTTGAATCTCCCGCTAAATGTAAAAAGATCGAAACATACCTGGGGCCTGGATTTAAATGTATTGCTAGCTATGGACATTTCAGAGAGATTGAGAATGGCTTAAAGTCGATTACGTTTCATAAGAAGAATGCATGTCATTCAAATAAGGAACAAGATAATATACAAATTAAGTATGTATTTATGAAGTCAAAGGAGGAAAACATATCCCGCATGCGTCAAGAGATATCCGTCGCGTCAGAGGTAGTATTGGCAACCGATGATGATAGAGAAGGCGAAGCGATTGCGTGGCATATATGCGATGCATTCGGTCTCTCTGTGTCAACGACCAAACGAATTGTATTTCATGAAATAACAGAACAAGCATTGAAGTCCGCAATTCTCTCGCCACGGTATGTTGATATGAATCTAGTGAAAGCACAACATGCCAGACAAGTGCTAGATGTTATTGTAGGTTATAGTGTATCACCTGTATTATGGGAATATATTGCTCGAAACATGGAGGCAGGATTATCAGCTGGGCGTTGTCAAACACCGGCAGTTCGTCTAGTATATGATAATGCAAAAGAGGTTGATGCATCTCCTGGAAACCCTGTATATGTGACGACTGCATATTTCACTCGGCTTACTCTTCCATTTGTATTAAACCATGAGTTTGATAACAGTCATCGTATGTCTATGTTTTTGGAAGAAACATCGAAGAATGCGGTCTACACATTGAAGAGAGGAGAGGTGAAAAAGGTGACAAAGAAGGCACCGACACCATTCACTACAAGTACACTACAGCAGGCGGCGAATAATGAATGTCGATTCTCTCCGAAAGAAACGATGGAAATAGCACAAACACTGTATGAGTCGGGATACATAACATATATGCGAACTGACAGCAAAACATATTGTCGAGAGTTTATTGATTCTGTTGCAAAGTATGTTATCAGTAAATGGAACAATCCTGAGTATGTTGCAACAATACCGGTAGTTGAAAATACGGAGGCGGCATCTCTTGCGCATGAAGCGATTCGTCCGACTGATATATCCCGAGAGTCGATCCCTATGACATGTCATCCACGAGAGCATCGTTTATACAATATGATTTGGCGCAATTCAGTCGAAAGTTGTATGGCTGATGCAAAATGCGAAACTGTTATCACATCGATGTGTATTAACAACGTAACTGGTTTTGACACGTCATCTCTCGAATATAGGTATACTGCCGAGAGAATTGTAATGCCGGGATGGAAGGTTGTTTCGGGAACATCATCAATGCCATCAGAAAGCGAGTTCGCATACCTAACCAGTATTAAAGAAGGAACGATATTCCCTTATATAAAAATCATGTCAAAGGTGTCCATGCGAAACACAAAGTCGCATTATACCGAGGCAGGTCTGGTCCAAATATTGGAGAAACGCGGTATTGGTCGACCATCCACATTCTCAAGTTTGATTGATAAGATTCAATCACGCAACTACGTGAAAAAACGCGATATTATTGGCAAAACAATTATGTGTGTTGAGTATGAAGTAACTCCGGAGAAAGGTATAACCTCTCTGGATGTGTCGCGTGAGGTAGGAAACGAATCATCCAAACTAGTCATTGAGCCGGTTGGAATCATGGTAACGGAGTTTCTTGTATCGAACTTTGCTGCATTATTCGATTACGACTATACAAAAAGAATGGAAGATGCATTAGATAAAGTTGCAGCAGGTGCGATGGTATGGACCGATGTGTGTTATGAATGCCGGGATATGATTCACAATCAGATAGAGGAACTTAAGAAAATTGGAATAATAAAGGAGCCATACAAGATTGATGAACATCATACATATATCATTGGTAAGTATGGACCGGTGATAAAATATACAAAACAAGTGGATGGAAACCAGGTGGTTCAATTTAAAGGTGTTCGTTCAAATATTGACTATAATAAAATGCGGCGAGGTGAGTATACACTTGACGAACTACTTGACCCTTTTACCAATGTACATGAATATGATTACGATACAAGTGATAACGGAAATACGAGAGATGATACATATCTTATTGATGATGAAGAGACGCAAAGTAACAAGGGTACGGGGGTATTATTAGGTAAGTATCGGGGTAAGGATCTCATATTAAAAAAGGGAAAATATGGATTATATGCGGTGTTAGGAGAAGAGACAATTTCGCTGAAGGGGATTATGGCTTCTAATGGTACGTATAACAAGAGAAGTGTTACTGTTGGAAAAGATGAAAAGCAACGTTCTATTCGATCAGAAGAAGATCTTACATATGATAATGTTGTTCGATGGATTGAAACAACGCGAGGAGTAACGAATGATGAAGATACCACACGAGCCACTTCTACATCTATACCATCAGGAATTATACGAGAGATTGACGAGAATAGTAGTATAAGAAATGGACGTTATGGTCACTATATTATGTATAAAAAGCCAAAGATGGTGAAACCAAAGTTTATTACTTTATCTGGATTTAATGGTGGAGATTATAATACCTGCGATATAGATATATTAAAGGCATGGATTACAAAACATGTTTCTTAAGAACGACACCGTCATAGAAGATAATATTATTATCATATACCAGCGAATATTTGAAACCGCACCCCATAGGGGTGCTATATTTCAATTCGCTATTGGTATCTCTGTTGAAGGTTATATCCGCTGGGCGGATTTAATTCTTCAACGGTGTAAAATATATGATGTATATATATATACATAATACATCATACATAATACATCTTATTATCCAATGAAATCATCTATAACAAAAAAATATAGACAACGTACGCCCTCACGTGTTCAAAAACAACATAAAACAAAAAGGAAAACGGTAAGTAAGATATCTATACTTCGAAATGAACCCATTACAAAAATCGTTGTTTCAAGAACCCCGATTGGACCAGGGATTGACAAAGTAATCTCTCTCGCGTCGGCTGGAAAGTGGGATGAACTAAAAGAGAAATATGGGTATAATAAACTTTTTCATTTATATCTTATATGTTATTTACAGAATGGAAAGATACTTGTACTTGAAAAAAGAGATGTTATTATGTTGCATAATAAGATACCTCGGAAAAATGAAACAGAGACAATGGAAGTGCCGATGGGTCAACAAGAGGGGGTGTTAACAATAAATGATTTGTTACACAATTGTCGCAATATCAAGAAAGATGATCGGGGTTTTTTTCATTATGATGCGTTTGGGAATGCGAACTGTCAGACATTTGTACTGGACTGTTTAGAAAGCTCAAATATTTCGACATCAAATGTAAAACACTTTATATTTCAAGATTTAAGTGAGATTGGAAAAGAATTGCCTTGGTTTACTAAAAAACTTATAAATGCTGCCACCGATCTGCGTGCATGGTATAGTAAACTGATGGGGCGAGAATGTCTTATGATGCATAATACAAAACGTATTCGTAGAACAGCAGGTAAGACCAAACGAGTAAAACATGGTGGCAAATATTTTTGTGATGATTTGCTGGTTGATGTTGCATTTAACAATAAGGTCAACCCGATTATTTCTAGTTATAACATTGAATCTACAGAAACAAGACAACGTATTCTCTCGGGACTTAGAAATCTTATAAAGTCATCAGGGGACAGACTCATAACTGCAGTTAATGTAAATAACGTGTTAAATAATGGTGGTATAACATATGCATCATCGGTTGATAAATTGGTTGTAGCATTGAATGACTTCAAACAGAATCAATATAAATCATGTACAAATAATTCATCGGGTAACGACAGTTCACCGCCTAATAAACAATCACCAAGGGAATCAAAACCAACCCCAATTAATTGGGGTAATAATATACAAACAATAAAGGTAGATACCAACGCGGTCAACGATGCAAAACAACAACTTGAAAAGAATAAAGAAAAGGAAAATTGTAAATCAAGTGGACCATTTTGGAGAAAAACAAACCAAAATGATATTAACAATGTTTACAAAAAGGCCCAGGTGGATTTACATTTACAGAGGATGAAATAAATGAAACAATTAATGAATATGTTGCAACAACAACAGAGTGATTAGTACACTTCCGGTTTTCGCAACTTCAAATCTCTTGCGATTTCATCTCTCAAGCAATTAATGGCAATCGTAAAGTTAAAGTTCGTTTCTTTGAAGTCGACTAACCTCCCATCATGATATCGAAACCGAAACTTTAACTTCCGAAGTCGATCAATTGTCGGGTAAAAATGAGAGAAGTTAACAAGGTTAATATTTTTTGAATCAAAGTACTGTGAATTATTGTGTGAAGTGATTGGTATTTTTGCAAAAACCGCATTAATCGTTCCGTTATAATCATTATTATACATATTCGACGTGGCTTCAGAAAATGGGTTTAGTTCATCCATCATATTACATTTATCAATTTCCATGTACATTGCAGTTTCGCCGAATATTCCGACAGTATATGGTGACGATAAAAAGAAACATGTTGGTGTGACACCTGCAGGAACGCTTGTATCGGGTATAAGCCATTTCGACGCAGTGGTTGATTCTAAATAATCAAATGTCATGGTGTTTGTACTGGAGTCGCACGGGTATTCTACTTTAGAAAATCCAATGTATGATGGAAGCCCCCATTTTGTATATCGTTCCCACACATTGGGTTGTTCACAGTTAGAAACTATGTAACTCTCTCGACGATTAAATGAGAGAAAGAATGAGTCATATGTATTTCCGAACCACATTTTCTGTCCAACTTCATCATAATAGACTTTGAAGTAGTTATAGGATGCATCAGATGCGGATATCTGGTTGATTCCTGGACTAGGTTCGGTCAAATATTCAGTCACAGCTCGATTCATTTTTATTTGAATCTCTCGTGCGAGTTGTTGAGGGGTATAGAATCCCTCCTGAATTGTGATACTATAATATTGGGTTGAATTGATGTTTAAGTAGTAATCAACTACTGGATTTGTTCTGGGAGATGATACGACGCGAAAGGAAAGTTTAGTATTTTGATAATCATTGCAAAATGTATAATTATTCGATGGAAAGTTGCACTCTACGAGTTGTATAGATTGTACATTATTGTATGATTGAGGAAGGTAGATCTCGAAATGATTTGAATTGGGGAACTTCTTTATATCGCGGTCTTCTGAGTGAACAGTGAGTGTTTTGCGATCTAGAACATATGTTTGTTCTCTTGCAATGAGTTGATGATCGTTTCTAAAAGACATGGATTATAACTACTAACTAGAGAAGTGTTGTGAACTGGATATTACTTATATATTGCGAGTATTTTACAATTTACAA
>JACCDO011573660.1_pt1 | contig 13526 bp, 11 predicted proteins | sample 7446101 | NCBI WGS metagenome assembly JACCDO01 (sample SAMN15323440, study PRJNA562643) | freshwater metagenome | isolation source: river surface water | place: USA:Blue River Watershed | collected 2017-08-16
CACAATCTCCTCTAACCGGCTGCGCTCTTCTTCCGTTAAATCCAGTCCTTTTAACAACATCTACAATCCCTGTCTCAGATGACCAGATTCCGATCATATAGCAGAGGTATTTGTTGTAGAAAGCTTAAACAACATACAAAATAAGTTAACTGCTAAGTAACCCCCCCACCGCCGCCCCCAAACTCTCTAACGCCGAGAGGATGGGGGCGCCTTTTATGTGGATCATGCCGATGGGGACGTGGGCCATGTCGGGGGGGATGGGGGTGAGTTGTAGGTCGGCTTGGTGTAGGGAGCGTTCGGCGACGCTGCGGGGCATGAGGCTCCAGCCAAGGCCGACGGAGACGCAGCCGAGTATGCCTTCTAGGGTGCCGAATTCCATGGAGTCGGCCACGGCGTGGCCCATTTGTTTTTGCCATGCCAGGGCGCGGGCGCGGTAGGCGCAGCCTTCGCGGAACAGCAGGAGCGGCAGTTGCACGGGGTCGCTGCCTTGGGCGTGCACTTGCACTAATTCTTCATTGACCAGGGGCCGGAACACCAAATCCGGGTGCACTACCGGCCCGGCCACGAAGGCGCAATCCAGTTTATGGGCCAAAACCTCCTCCACCAGCACGGCGGTGGTGCCGGTTTGCACGCGCAGGCTGAGGGCCGGGCGCTGGCTGCGCAGGGTTTTGAGGGCGGCGGGCAGGTAGATGGCGGCGAAGGTTTCCATGGTGCCGATGCGCAGCTCGCCCACGCTGTCCCCGGCTTCTTGCACGGCGCTCACGATCTGGCGCTCCATGTGCAGCATGCGCCGGGCGTAATCCAGCAGCACCCGGCCAGGAGCTGCCAGCTCCAGGCCGCGTCCGGTGCGGTGAAAGAGCGCTACGCCCAATTCTTCTTCTAAATTTTTGATGCGGGTGGTGACGTTGGATTGCACCGTATTGAGGCGCCGGGAGGCCGCCAACACGCCGCCCTCTTCCACCACTGCTTCAAACGTCCGTAAGGCCATCAGTTCCATCGCGCCACCATTCTTAAATTTAGATACATCGTTTCAAAACAAATCGCTTGAGTAGATATGTTAGCACCGCTATTGTTCTTCCTGCGCGTGAGTCGCAAACCAATCAGGAAGGGAGCACGGTCATGAACGAGCAGCTACAGCGTTTGAAGGTGTTGAGCGCGGGGATTTTTAGTTTGATTTTGGTGATGGGCATTGCTCGCTTTGCGTACACGCCACTGCTGCCGCTGATGCAAAAGCAAGCAGGGCTGGGTTTGGGGGAAGCGGGTTGGTTGGCGGCCCTGAACTATGTGGGCTATTTGTGCGGCGCGGTGGTGGCCTCGCTGATTAGCGATTTGGTGCTGAAAGACCGGCTGTACCGCATTGGCATGGTGGTGGGGGTGTTGAGCACGGCCTTGATGGGCTTGAGCAATGATCCCTTGGTGTGGGCGCTATCGCGCTTTATCGCCGGGCTGGCCAGTGCCTCCGGGATTTTGCTGGGCACGGGCCTGATTCTGAATTGGCTGATGCGCCATAACCACCGCAGTGAGTTGGGCATTCATTTCTCCGGCATCGGCTTGGGCATTGCCAGTTGCGCCCTTGGTGTGGATTGGATGAGCAGCCACCTGGATTGGCGCGAACAGTGGTTTGCGTTCAGTGCCTTGGGCTGCCTGCTGTTGATCCCGGCCCTGGGCTGGCTACCGGCCCCGGATCGCAGCCCGGTGACTAAATCCGGTCAGGTGCTTCAAGACAATCCCCCCAGCCCGCTGTTTTTGAAGGTGTTCATGGCGGCGTATTTGTGCGCAGGCTTTGGCTATGTGGTGAGCGCCACTTTCATCGTCGCCATCGTTAACCGTCTGCCCGGCTTAGAGGGACAGGGCAATCTGGCCTTTTTGGCCATCGGTCTGGGCGCCGCACCGGCGTGCATTAATTGGGATTTCATCGCCCGCCGCACCGGGGAATTGAACGCGCTGATTTTGGCGGCCCTGTTGCAGATCGTGGGCATTTTGATTCCGGTGCTGAGCCCGAATCTGTGGTCGGTGCTGTTCGGCGCTCTACTATTTGGTGGCACTTTCATCGGCATGGTGAGTCTGGTGCTGACCATGGCAGGCCGTTACTACCCCACCAAACCGGCCAAGATGATGGGCAAGATGACTCTGGCCTATGGCTGCGCCCAGATCGTCGGCCCCGCCATCACCGGCTGGCTGGCCACCCAATTGGGCAGTTACGTGGCCGGGCTGTATCTGGCCGCTGGCGTGATGTTGGTGGGCACGGCCCTGCTGCTGGTGTTGAAAAACATCGAGCGCAAAGACCGCATTCTCGCCTTGGCAACGGCCTAGGAACGTAGGAGCCCGCTTGCTGGCGATAACAAGAGAGCTGGGCGCCACTGGCCAAGCTAGTGCTTGGCACTCCTGAGCGCCCCATCACCAGCAAGCGGGCTCCTACGAGTACATGACCTAATGGGCCTGTTGCACGGGCAGGTAAATGCGGAAGCAACTGCCTTGGCCGGGGGTGCTGCTTACTTCAATCCGGCCACCGTGTTTTTTGATGATGTTGTAAGACAACGACAGGCCCAGGCCGGTGCCTTTGCCCACGGGTTTGGTGGTAAAAAAAGGCTCGAAAATGCGCTTTTGCACCGCCGGGCTCATCCCCCGACCGTTGTCTTGCACCTCCAAGCACACCCAACCCTCTGCGGCGCTACTGCGCACTTGAATCAGGCCGTCTTGGTCGATGGCTTGGGCGGCGTTGACCAAGATATTCAAGAGCACTTGGTTAATTTGGGCGGGGATGCAGCGCACCAAGGGCAAGGGCGCTAATTGTTTGTCTAGCTTGGCTTTGTATTTGATCTCGTTCCACGCCACATTCAGAGTGCTTTCCAGGCCCGCATTCAGGTCGGCGTCTTGCCATTCGCTTTCATCCACATGGGAAAAATCCCGCAGGTCGCGCACGATGCGCCGCACCCGATCCAAACCATCCAGGGATTCCCGCAACACATCGCGCACATCGTCGGCTAGATAAGCCAAGTCCGCTTGTTGCCGCGCTTGGGCGATGGCGGGCACAGCAAACACCGCTTGGGCTAAGTCCGGCGGCAAGTGTTCATAGGCCTGCACCAGATGCAGCATGTTGTCCACCGACTGGCTAAGGCTGGAAAAGTTGGAGGTGACAAAGCCGATGGGGTTGTTGATTTCGTGGGCCACCCCTGCGGCCAATTGACCAATGGCGGCCATCTTTTCCGATTGCAGCAGTTGGTTTTGCGCTTCTTCCAATTTGGCAATCAAGGCCTGCTGGGCGTGATGTTCGGCCAAGAGCTGTTGATTAGCTGCCGCCAGCTCTTGGGTGCGGGCTGTGACCCGCTGCTCCAAGTCCGTGTTGGCGGTGTGCAAGGCATTGCGGGCGGCTTCCAGCTCACTATTGCGCGCCGCCAGCTCACGATTCTGGGCCGCCACTTGGTCATACAAGGTTTGCAAGGTGCTCACCAGAGCTTCCGACTCTAAGCCGTGGTCCGGCTCCTCTTGGGCATAGGCCTGCTGGGGGCTAAGACCTTGGGACTGGGCATGGATCTGGCGCGCCATGACTTGATCGGAACCCAAGATGTGATGCACCAGCCACGAGGTCAGGTAGCGCAACAAGGCCGGCACCGCTTCCGCCGGGTGTTCCCGGCCCCACACCATAATCATCTGTACTTGCCGGAAAAAATCCTGATGGATTTGGACATGCTCGCGCACATGCTCCGGAACGCAGCCATGCTGGGCCATGAGCCGCTCTTCGGTGGAAAAGTGGTATTGGGTGTAATCAATCAGCTCTTGCAAGAGCGGCGCCAGGGCTGCTTGATCGGCATCGGCGGTGTATAAGTCCGCCACTTGATTAATCACAAACACCAGATGGCGATGCTGAAGATCCACATCGGCCAAACCCGTATCGAATTTGGCATTCCACACAATGGCCGCCATGGCGAGCCTCCTTAATGATTGGCGGGCTGGGCCGGGGTGCCGGAACCGGGCGGCGTAGTTTTGTGCAGGGCGCGGGCGGCGGAGTCAGCGGTGACATGGGCCGACATGAGGCGAGCGCGCTCGGGATCGGGAATAGAACGCTCCAGACGCCGCAAATCTTCCAGGGCCGCCAAGGTCAGGGGAAAACCTCTGGCCAACAGCAGATAGCCATCGGGATTAAAAAAGTCCTGCGCCAACACCATGCCGGGGCGCAATTGGCTAATGCGCAGAGTGACGCTCTTGGGCGGCTCTTTTTTGGCACTGAGGGCCAGGGCTTGGTTAAACGCCATGAGCACGCTGGGGTCGTAACGCTTGCCTTTGTTGTCGTCCATGAAGGTCAGGGCTTCGCTGGGATTAAGGCAGCGCCGCAGCAGTGTGCCCAGTTGCAAGGCGTCGTAATCATTAGCCACCGCCAAAATGCGAGCCCCCAAGGGAATCGCCTCACCCATCAAATGATCGGGATAGCCGCTGCCGTCGTAGCACTCGTGGTGGTGGCGAATAATTTGCGCGGCACCACGTAGCTGTTCCATTTCCATCAAAGCCATGGCGCCTTGCGTGGGATGCTTGACCACGAGCGCACGCTCTTCTTGAGTCAGGGCATTGAATGGCTTATCCATGATGGCATCGGGCAAGGCGATTTTGCCGATGTCGTGCAACAGCCCGGCCAGCATGATTTCGTGAATAGGCGCTTCTTCCAGGCCCATTTTCTGCGCCGTCAGACGAGCCAAATCCGCCACCCGACGGGCATGCCCAGCAATCACACTGCCGCGCATTTCGGTGAGCCCCGACAGCACCCGCACCATGGTGAATAAAATCTTTTTCAGCTGGTCATTGCCCATGTCCAAAAAGGCCATGGTCTGGCTCAACTCGGCACTTTGCGCCGCCACCTTAGCCTCTAAGGCGGAGTTTAAGGACTTGAGCTGCTCGTTTTGCTTCACGGTCAGCGCCAACAAGCGGGCGTTTTCGTCTTTGAGACGGCGCCGATCTAAGGCTTCGGCGATGGTCAGCAGCAAATCGTGGTCATTCCACGGCTTGGAGAGATAGCGATAAATCTCGCCTTGGTTAATGGCCTTGACCGTGGAATTCATATCCGCATAGCCGGTCAGCAGCATGCGTATCACGCCCGGATGGTGCTCTTTTACTTGCTCCAGCAATTGCGCGCCATCCATCTCCGGCATGCGCATGTCGGAGAGAATTAAGTCTACGGGTTCTTGTTCTAGGAGCTTCAGCGCCGCAGCACCGCTTTCCGCCGTCAAAATCCGATAACCATGGGGACGGAATAAACGGCGCAGCGCCGAAAGGATATTGGGCTCATCATCCACAAACAGCAGCACAGCGCTGTAGCTTTCTGGGGACGAGGCAAGTTGGGTAACAATCTCAGTCATGGCAAGACAGGCCATTCAATGGACAGATAGGACACAAGTCTACACCAATGCTGACAAGGCCTCCGCCGCCCTCCGGGAAATGAACGTGATCCTTGCCACACATCAAATGAACTTGTCCGAGGCTCGCTTACAAGGCAACGGTTATAAGCAGAGAAAATATAAAAGCCCCCAAATTGTTAATATTTTTATTGCGCTTTTTGCCTAAATAGCCCATAGTTCGGAACCGCGATTTTCAAGTAGTGCTGTTGTTCGTTTGTCCCGTACCCTCTGCGGTCTAGCCATACGCATCCCCGCTGTCTTGAGTGTCGCCCCACCGTATCAGGGGCAATCCCCTTGTTCACCAATTATTTTTTTAGGATATCCAAGACATGGCAAATGGTATTGTGAAATGGTTCAATGACGCCAAGGGTTTCGGTTTCATCACTCCCGATGGCGGTGGCGAAGACCTGTTCGCTCACTTCTCCGCTATCCAAGCTAACGGCTTCAAGACCCTCAAAGAAGGTCAGCGCGTGAGCTTCGAAGTGGCACGTGGCCCCAAGGGCATGCAAGCTTCCAACATCCGCATCGCGGAGTAAGCTTGATCCCCGCACCGGGCGCCTAACCCGGTCGCAAAAAAACCCGGCTCTCAGGCCGGGTTTTTTCATGGTCGTTCGCTTTTGTTACGGCCAAGCACGGGCGCCGTACATCATGCGCTTGGCGACAAAATCCCGCGCTGTCGGGCACACGTCTAAGAGCAACAAACCCGCACCGCGCAACGCTTGCAGCATGGGCTGTTCATTGCTGAATACCCGCACTAACAAATCCGTGAAGCCAATCGTGCCACGCCGATCCAAGGCACGCCGCGAGGCATAGCCCGCCAACACCGCTGCCGCGCCTAGATCCGCCCTTTCCGTTTGTCGCAACAGTTGTTCGGCCAGATGCCAGGCATCGCGCAAGGCAAGGTTAAAGCCCTGCCCGCCCACCGGATGCAGCGACTGGGCGGAATTGCCCACCCACACTTGCCGCGCCCCCACGGGCTCGGTGCGATAGCGCAAAATCAGGGGATAGGCCAAACGCGGCTCGGCAGAAATAAAGTGCAGCCGCTCACCAAACTGGCTTTGCAATTGGCGCAAAAAGGCCGCGTCATCCAAATCCAGCAAGGCTTGGGCATCACCCGGAGAGGCGGTGAACACCACCGCATAACCCTCGCCGCAGGGCAAAATCGCTAAGGGCCCGTCTGGGGTAAAACGCTCGTAGGCCACCCGCCCCGGCCCTTCTTGGGTTTTGACTACGGTAATCACGCCATGCTGGCCGTAATCTTGTTTCACCACATCCGGGGCATCCACAATCCGCCCTTCCGCCCAACATACGAGTTGAGCCTGCTCGGCCCCCGTTTCCCCAGCCGCCGTTTGCCAAGGCAAATGCAGGCTCGCGCCTTGAGTGCGCACTTCACCCACACTCACCTCGTAGCGCAGACGCACCCCAGCCTCGCGGCACCCACGCTCCAAAGCGCGAGCTAAGGCCCCGGCTTCGGCCACATGACCAAGAGCGGCCATGCCGTAGTCTCGGGCCTGTAAGCACGTGCGGCCAAAACCGCCTTTTTGGGAAATATGGATAGTTTCGATGGGCGTCGAGGGCAAGGCATTCCACACACCCATGCGCGCCAAGGTTTGGCGGGTGCCGGGGGCTAAAGCCAGGATGCGCGGATCTCGTCCAGCAGCGCCTTCTGAGCGTGCATCCACCACCAGAGGGTCTAAACCCCCTTGCCGCAGGGCCAGGGCCAAGGCCAAGCCGGTTGGCCCAGCACCCACAATCACTACTTGTTCACTCATGTCCTCATCCTTCAAGGGACTATCACAAACTAGATGAGCGCATGGCACGCGCTCAATTTCGGCAGCAGTTCTCATTTTGGAAATCCCTGGGACGTGCGACCGTCTTTGTAGCCCGGAGGAGGCCATGGGCCGAGTCCGGGAATGGCGCCTCTCGAGGGGAAATCGGCTCCCGGACTCGCTTCGCTCCTCCGGGCTACGGCTGCCGCTCATTAACGTGCCCCTAAATGAGAATTGCTGCAATTTCGGGCGGGAGCGTACCACTTACGCCGACTCGGGCAAAAACGGCGCGAACTCGGCGGGTAAGGGCGCGTAGGTGAGACTGCGCTGGGTAAAGATGTAGCGCCCGTCGCACATAAAACCCAGATCGTCCCAGGCCACTTGGTTGAGCGCGGCACAAAACGCCTCGATGTCGATGTCGGCGCGCTGGGGAAATAAAGCCAGCACCGCCCCATCGAAGTGGGGACTGGCGTGGCAAAAAAACGGCTTGCTCTGCCGGGTGCGACCATTGACATACACACGCGGGCTGTCGTTCAGCGGGTAATTTCGCCCCCAGTGCCACCAATTGCTCTCATCAAAACGCCGCACTTTGCGAGCAATGAGCTGCTCTTTATAGGGAAATAAGGCCTCGGGTGGCGGGCAGTTCGGCTCGCACCAAATCATGCGCCGGGTCTGGCCGGAACCCACCGTAGTAGAGCAGACAAAATCCCGCGTGCCATGCTCTACGCTGGCAAAAATCGCGTCCGCCCCCGACACGCCCCCCACCCGCACACTGGCGAGACGATCCAAGCGCAGCGGGTAATCGCCACTGGTAAATAAAATATGCCCATCCACTTCCATAAAGTGGCGCTCTTGCCAGTGCACGTCCCGCAGCGCGTCGTCTAAACGTCCACCAGCGCGAATTTCGGCATAACGAGTACGCCGGTCATAGCAGCCTTTTTCATAGCGCCACACCAAGCAATTGGGCAAGGCGTCCGAAAACACCTTCATATCCCCTAAATCCAAAACGTCGGTAAAGCTTCCCTGTGCAAACAAGCGCTTATTCATGTTTACCGAGCTGGTGCTTTTCATAAAATCCCGAGGAGTAATGAAAATCAGCTCACCACCGTGGGGCAGATGGCGCAAACACTTTTCGATGAAAAACAAATAAAGATTACTCCGGGCGTGGAATTGCTTCAGCAAGCCACTGGCGCCCAGATGGCGGCGCGTTTCCCGGTTAATGTCTCGAAAGCGCACATAAGGCGGATTACCCAAAATGGTTTCAAACTGCTCACTTTCGGGAAAGCCAAAGAAATCCTGCACCTGTGCATAAGGCGGGGCCTGATGGGCATCCAACTCAATGGCAACGCAACCGGGCAGATGCTTAGAGAATGCCCCATCACCACAGGACGGCTCCAACACTCGGCCTTGGTTGCGGCGCAAAGAAAGCATGAGCTGAACCACAGACGGCGGGGTAAAGACTTGGCCCAAGGAGGTAACGTCAAATCGGGAGCAATCAGGCATGGTGTAATGTCAATGAAGTGACAAGCAAATGGGATTCTTGCCAAGGGGCCGGATTTTACCCGTTTATCCCCATCCCCCACCTAGGGAAAATTCGCCCATTCTCCAAGCACTTGGGTAAAATGCCCGGCTTCTCGTCATGTTGACCGCAGGTTCTACCGTGCTCGTTACCTCTAATATCACTATGCAGTTCGGGGCCAAGCCCCTGTTTGAAAATGTCTCCGTCAAATTTGGCGATGGCCATCGTTATGGTCTGATCGGTGCCAACGGCGCTGGCAAATCCACTTTCATGAAAATTCTGGCCGGGCAATTAGAGCCCTCCGCCGGGAATGTGTCTCTGGATGTGGGCGAACGCATGGCCTTCTTGCGCCAGGATCAGTTTGCTTACGAAGACATGCGCGTGCTGGACGTGGTGATGATGGGCCACGCCGACATGTGGGCCTGCATGAGCGAGCGCGATGCCATCTATGCCAATCCCGACGCCACCGAAGAAGACTACATGCGCGCTGCCGATCTGGAGCATCAGTTCGGCGAGTTCGACGGCTACACCGCCGAATCCCGCGCTGGGGAATTGCTGCTGGGCGTGGATATCCCCATCGAAAAGCATCAAGGCTTGATGAAAGAAGTAGCCCCCGGCTGGAAGCTGCGGGTGCTGCTCTGTCAGGCGCTGTTCGCCAATCCAGACATTCTGCTCTTGGACGAACCGACCAATAACCTGGACATCAACACCATCCGCTGGTTGGAAGAAGTGCTGAATAGCCGCAATTCCACCATGATTATCATCTCCCACGACCGCCACTTCTTAAACCAAGTGTGCACCCACATGGCGGACTTGGACTACGCCAAGCTGACCATCTACCCCGGCAACTACGACGACTTTATGGAAGCCTCCACCCAGGCCCGCCAGCGTCTCAGCCAAGCCAATGCCAAGGCCAAAGAACGGGTCGCCGAGTTGCAAGAATTCGTGCGTCGCTTCTCGGCCAACAAATCCAAAGCCAAGCAGGCCACCAGCCGCTTGAAGCTGATCGACAAGATCAAGCCGGAAGACGTGAAGCCCTCCAGCCGTCAATATCCCTGGATTCGCTTCGACTACGACGACAAAGAAAAGCTGCACCGCCAAGCCGTGGAGCTGGACAACGTGGTGTTTGGCTTCGAACCCGGCAAGGACATCATCAAGGGCTTTACCACCAGCATTGAAGCCGGTGACAAAGTGGCCATCATTGGTGAAAACGGCGTGGGTAAAACCACTCTGCTGCGCCTCTTGGCCGGTGAAGAAATGGGGGGCATCGTGCCCCGCGTGGGCCACATCAAGTGGGCCGAAAAAGCCCGCCCCGGTTACTTTGCCCAAGACCACGCTGCGGACTTTGCTGAAGACATGGCCTTGACCGATTGGATCGTCGGCTGGGTACGCGCTGGGGGCTACGAAGGCGGCGACGTGGAAACCCTCATTCGCGGTACTTTGGGTCGGCTGCTGTTCTCCGGCGACGAAATGAAGAAGTCGGTGAAAGTGATTTCCGGGGGCGAACAAGGCCGGATGCTGTTCGGCAAGCTGATGCTGCTGCGTAATAACGTGCTGCTCATGGACGAACCCACCAACCACTTGGACATGGAATCCATCGAATCCCTAAACACCGGCTTGGATAAATTCACCGGCACCCTGGTATTCGTCTCCCACGACCGGGAATTCGTGTCTTCCCTGGCCAACCGCATCATCGAAATTCGCCAAGACGGCAAGATCATCGACTATCGCGGCACTTACGAAGAATACCTGTCCAGCCAAGGTATCGAATAAGCGCACTCACCGCCACACCCTTCGGGCGAGTCATGCGCAGCCGAGCGCGTATGACTCGCCCGAACCTTTTGTAGAGCCCCCCATGCCCCACCAGCTCCTGCACCAAGCCCCTGGTAAGCCCATCAAACTGTGGACAGAAGGCGTCCCCGTGGAAGACGAGGCCCGGCGGCAATTGCTGAATACCGCGCAACTGCCCTTTATCTTCCGCCACTTGGCGGTGATGCCGGACGTGCATTTGGGCAAAGGCTCCACCATTGGCAGCGTGATTCCCACCGTGGGCGCCATTATTCCGGCAGCGGTGGGCGTGGATATTGGCTGCGGCATGATGGCGGTGTGCACCAGCCTCCGCGCCGCTGATTTGCCGGACAACTTGCACGGCCTGCGCTGCGCTATCGAAGCCGCCGTACCCCACGGGCGCACCAGCCACCGCAGCAGCGCCGACCAGGGCTCATGGCGCCAGACCCCGCCCACACGGGTCAATGAGGCTTGGGCCGCCCTCTTACCCCGCTTTGAGCACATCGTGGCCCGCTACCCTAAGCTGCGCCAGACCAATCACCACATGCACTTGGGCACCCTCGGCACGGGCAATCACTTCATTGAGCTGTGTTTGGACGAACAACAACGGCTGTGGGTGATGCTGCATTCCGGCTCACGGGGAGTAGGCAATGCCATCGGCACGCTCTTTATCGCCTTGGCCCAACAAGACATGGGCGAGCAACTGGGACGCTTGCCAGATAAAGACTTGGCCTATCTGGCCGAAGGCTCGCCCCACTTTCAGGATTACGTCATGGCCGTGGGCTGGGCCCAAGACTACGCCCGTAGCAATCGGGACGTGATGATGGCCCATGTGCTGGCCGCCCTGCGCCAACAAATTCACAAGCCTTTTTCCGCCAGCCTAGAGGCCGTGAATTGCCACCACAACTATGTACAAAAAGAAAACCACTTCGGCACTGACGTGTGGGTGACGCGCAAAGGTGCCGTGTCGGCCCAGCGCGGGCAACTGGGCATTATTCCCGGCTCCATGGGCGCCAAGAGCTACATCGTGCGCGGTTTGGGTGAGCCCGAATCCTTCTGTTCCTGTAGCCACGGCGCCGGACGCCTCATGAGCCGTAACGAAGCCAAGCGCCGCTATGCCATCGCCGATCAAATACGCAGCACCGCCCATGTGGAATGCCGCAAAGACGCTGCTGTGATTGATGAAATTCCCATGGCGTACAAAAACATCGACGCCGTGATGGCCGCCCAGCGGGATTTGGTGGACATCGTTCATACCCTGCACCAAGTGGTGTGTGTGAAGGGCTAAAAATGCGCCCGGCTAGGGCTAGCGTCCCTGGTTACAGCCTGAATCTGAGCACCGCGAGCGCACATGTAGAAAAGCCCGAGTGGCGGCGCTTTTCTGGGATAATCGCCGCCATTTTTCATTCTTCTGGCCCGCCCCCATGAGCACGTCCCTTGCTACGGCTGAATCCATTTTGCTGACCCCCTATGGCCTGAACCACGCCAATCTGGAAGGCGTGTTTGCCACGTTATTCGGGCAACGCATCGACTATGCGGATTTGTATTTCCAATACGCCCGCTCCGAAGCCTGGATGTTGGAAGAAGGCATTGTTAAGTCAGGTAGTTTCAATATCGAACAAGGCGTCGGCGTGCGCGCTGTCCATGGCGAAAAAACCGCCTTTGCCTACTCGGACGACATTAGCCTCAGCGCTTTAGACGGTGCCGCCAAAGCGGTTCGCGCCATCACCACCCAAAGCGGCCACGGCCAAGCGGCCCTGCTCAAAGGCGCGGCGTTCCAGCCTTTGTATGGCGACGCCGACCCCATCGCCTCCCTGAAAGACACGGAAAAAGTAGCCCTGCTGGAGCGGCTGGAAGGCTATACCCGAGCCCTAGACCCACGGGTAATTGAGGTCATGGCCCATCTGGCGGCGACCTGGGAAGTGATTTTGGTAGCCCGTGGCGACGGCCATTTGGCGGCTGACGTGCGTCCCTTGGTGCGCGTGTCCGTCACCGCCATCATGCAAGACGGCTCACGTCGGGAACAAGGTTCCGCAGGTGGCGGCGGTCGTTACGATTTTCGCTATTTCAGCGAAGAGGTGCTCAAAGATTACGCCCGCCGGGCGGTGCATCAGGCGGACATCAACCTACAAGCTCGCCCCGCCCCGGCGGGTAGCATGACGGTGGTGCTGGGCAACGGCTGGCCCGGCATTTTGCTGCACGAAGCCATCGGCCACGGTTTGGAAGGCGACTTCAACCGCAAAGGCTCGTCCGCCTTCTCCGGGCGCATCGGTGAACGGGTGGCGGCTAAGGGCGTGACGGTGGTGGACGATGGCACCCTGCCGGATCGGCGCGGTTCCATTTCCATCGACGACGAAGGCAACCCCGGCCAGCGCACCCTGCTCATCGAAGACGGCATTCTGCGCGGCTACATGCAAGACACCATGAACGCCCGACTCATGGGCGTGCCCATCACCGGCAACGGTCGGCGCGAATCCTACGCCCACCTGCCCTTGCCGCGCATGACCAACACCTACATGCTCAACGGCGATAAAGCCCCGGAAGAGATCATTGCCTCGGTGAAAAAAGGCTTGTACTGCGCCAACTTCGGCGGCGGCCAAGTGGACATCACCAACGGCAAGTTCGTGTTCTCCGCCGCTGAGGCCTATCTCATCGAAGACGGCAAAATCACCCAGCCGGTCAAGGGCGCTACGCTCACCGGCAACGGCCCGGATGTGCTCACCCGCGTGTCCATGATCGGTAACGACATGGCCCTGGACCCCGGCGTGGGCACCTGCGGTAAAGAAGGCCAAAGCGTGCCTGTGGGCGTGGGCCAACCCACCCTGCGCGTGGACGGCCTGACCGTGGGTGGCACGGCCTAAATTTCTGCCATGCCCTGCTGTCCACAGCTCTGGGGCTTCCTCAAACAGCACCGCCGCCTACTGGGCGCGGTGCTGGTCATCCTCCTGTTCCTCTACCTCGGCCAACACGCCCGCCAAGTGTCTATGCCGGGCATGTGCCATGTGTATGGTTAGGGGACGATAAACCGTTTTGGCAATAGCCAGCGCCATCCTGCTCACTGGG
>JACCDO010564971.1_pt1 | contig 13524 bp, 9 predicted proteins | sample 7446101 | NCBI WGS metagenome assembly JACCDO01 (sample SAMN15323440, study PRJNA562643) | freshwater metagenome | isolation source: river surface water | place: USA:Blue River Watershed | collected 2017-08-16
GATTATGATTTTTCTGAACTGACTATCGCCAAAGAGACTCCATTTGAAGAATTCAAAGGGAAAGTGAAGGAGTTAAAACCTGGTTTTCTCGTTCTGATGGATAATCAATCGGTTGATTTTGGAATCAAGTTCAATTCTGAGGCTAAAACTCCAGCTGAAAGAGTCAAAGGCATCGGTTTGATGGGACTCAATCTGGGGACAATTTTGAGCAAAAATGAAGATCTCGCTGGAATTGCCTATGAGTCTCCCGCTTATAGTTTGGTAACTCAATTTCGTTATCTGATTAGCAATCCAGTTAAAACGGTTACAGTTCTTTACCGAAAGAAATCGTTTGAAGATCGGATTAAGGTCGCTCGCGAGCAACTTGCGAAAGAAAAAATTACTCTGAACGCTATCGCAGTGGACGATCAGGGTGATGAAGAAGCCGTTTTATCAGAGCGTCTGAATGGTGAGCTCGCTAAAGTGAAGCAGTCTGGATATACTGACGCCGTCTGGGTATTGCTCGACTCAGCTTTGTTGCGCCCTAAGTTTTTTCAGGAGATTTGGGTTCCTGCGGCACGTGGTTCAAAAACTCCGTTTTTGGTAGAGACTGAAAGTCTCGCAAAAAAAGAGCTTGATTTTGGTGCTTTCGCTACCACTCCAAATTTACCTGACCTTGTGGGACAGGCTGTGCAGATGGTCGAGGCGATCGTGAAAGACGGTACGAAGCCGAAGGACATTGGAATTGAAAGTGTCGTTTCGGTTAATAAGATTTTGAATGTTTCCCGGGCAAATGCATCGGGTCTCGAGATTAAGAAAGACAATCTAGATGAAGTAAAGGTGATCGAATGATTACGCTTCGTACTAAACTCATTGCAAGTAACGTTGTGACAATTGGTAGTACAGTCATAGTTCTGCTTGGATTGAGTGTCTATGGTCTCAAGAGCTTGAGTGATAGCTTTCTTGGTCTCAGTGCAGAGCGGACAGAGAACGTTCGTGCAGAGATCAGCGGAGTTTCGAAATCGAATATTGAGAACATTCGTACGATTTATGAGGTTGAGGCCAAGAAGAAGGGGCAGGCATTGTTGTCAAAAGATGCCAGTACCATACAACCGATGGTCGACGACAATTCCTTTGGGGCCGTTCGGGAGTTTATCGAGAAGACCTTCAGTGGTGATTCGGATCTTCTCTCTGCGAGTTTTTTTGTTTTAGAGGATGGTGACATTCGGGGTTGGCAAGTGGTCAATCGTTCGAACCCGAAAGGATTTGAGATTCCGATTGAATACTCCCGCACAGCACGTGCTTGGAAAGCTAAAACTAAGAGCGGAAAAGCGGTTACGGTTTTTGATCCTGGGGTTCTGCAAGCTGTTCAGGCAAATGGCGCCTCAATCGAACTAAAGCAGGAGAAGGTACCGGGGACCGATGGGGTTGAGTTTGATCGGTCATACTTTGAGTGCGTGATTCCAGTATTCAAGGGTCAATTTGGGGCAGCCGTTGCAACTGCAAGGAAGGCGGGGGAGGCCATTGGTTTTCTTCGGTACCAGATTTCTCTTGAAGCCATGGAGAAACAGATCCGCAAGCAGTCGGAGGCAAATGCCGCGATGATTGCAAAATTAGAAGAAGGTAACGCTTCAGCGCAGTCGCGTACACAGGAGCTCGGTTCGGTTCAACAGCAGAAGATGTTGGTTCTGACATTTGGAACGGCGGGAATCTTTGTTTTTCTCACGATTGTGGCTTCAACGATTTTCTCTGGAAAAATTACGAATCCAGTTAAGGCCCTCACTGCGATCGCCCAAAAAATGGCGAAGGGAGACTACAAGCAGCAGGTGAATGTCTCTAGCGGCGATGAGATCGGGATCTTGGCGGACGCCTTCCGTGAGATGAGTGGGGCGATTCGTAAGCGCGACGAAGATCTGGCTGAAATTAATAAGAATCTTGAAAAGACAGTAGAAGAGAGAACCGTTCAGTTGAAAGCGGAGCTCAAGAATATTGCCAGCCTTTTGAACAATATGAAGCAGGCTGTTTTTCAAGTTGACCCTTCAGGAACGGTCGTAGCCCCGGCATCGAAGTTCGCTGAATCTTTGTTCGGTCGAGCAATCGTCGGCACTCGTGTGTTGGATGTTGTTTTCAAAGATGTGGATCCCGCTTCAGAGGCTTTTGGTGGATTGAAGACGGCAATGGCCGCTGTATTTGGTGAGGACGCCCTTCAGTGGGATCTCATGGAAGATCAGTTTCCTAATCGCGTAGTCTGGAAGGGGTCAAAAGAAGAGAAAATTCTGAAGCTTTCCTATCATCCTATCTTCGATGACGAGGATAAGGTTGAGCGAGTGATGTTGGTTGTTTCGGATGTTACTCAGGTCGAGAAACTTGAGCGTGAGATTAATGAGGAAAAAGCTAAGAACGGAAAGCGGAATCAACTTATCGAAGACCTCGCTTCGATCCGTCCGGATCAGGTTCAGGAGTACTTCTCAGGTGTTACACGGTTATTTAATGACTCCTGGAGTGAAGTCGATAAGCTTGCGTCTTCTCCCGAAGCGAGGGTTCCACTTTTACGTGCGATTCACACCGTGAAGGGAAACTCGCGAGTATTCAAAATGTCACTGATTGCGAGTACCACTCATGAAGCCGAGAATGAGATTTTACGGGTTCTAAACGATGAGTCTGTTTCTCTTGATCATAAGATTGAGTCGGTTGAAGCGGCGATCAGCAGGATTCAGGCAATCGCTTTGGAGTACGCCGCTATGGCTCGTGTGATTTTTCGCTCCCCTGTCGAGTACGAGTCAGAATTTTTAACGAAGCTCAATGCTGAGTTTACGAATTTGGATCATGCTCTTTCACTTTCTGGCGATACCGAGAGGTTGCGTGAAGCAGAGAAGTCCATGCGGAGGGTTGCCCATATTTTGGGGGCCATTCATGAACAAGGTGTTGAGTCTGAGCTTTTAGAGTTCTCTCGGACGCTTTCAGAGGGGGTTGCATGACGGACGCAAGATGGGTGCATTTGCGAGAGTCGGTTGCCTTAGCATTGACCAAGCGCTGGGGATTTGCGAGCTCTACCCCTTTTTCCGTCACACTGAGTGGATGGTTGGGTGTCGTGACGGCCAAGCCCGTGAATGAGGGTGCCTTGATCGAGGCCACTAAAAGGGTGGGGCTTGACCTGTTGTTGGACGCGCAAGGGAAAGCAATCGAGCTCAAGCGATTAGGGACCGTATTGAACAGTATCGCTGTGTTAGAGCTGTACCTTATGGGCTCAGCAGAGGAGCGCGCGAAGCGATTAGCTTTGGTTTCCGATATTTTTGCGAGCCGGCATTCTCTTTCATCGGTAGACCTTGCGGGCTTTATCGGGGCGTGGCTGAAGGTTTTGCTAGAAGGAGATCTGAAAGGGTCCGAAGTTGGGGTTCAGTTGAGAGAAATGCTTCCTTCGGAAGCCAGGCAGATTCCAGATCGGTTCTTAGCCCGCATATTGGAACAGCCCACTGGGGTTTCGAATTTCGAAAGCTCCTCCGTATTCAGTGAAGATGAAAAGAAGGATTTTTCTAAGTTTCTAGGGGCTGTAAGAGGGTTTCTCTTCTTTGAAGAGACAGAGCCATCCTACTCAAGGATCTTTGATTTTGAGAGAACGATTTCAGGTTTGAGGATTCCCACTGAGTCACAGTTGAGTCTGGGTGGGAAGTCTTCTTCCGGTGATCAGGACTCACTCAAGGTCTCGAAATTGGCGTATCAAGAGCTTCAGCTATTAGGTGAAGCTCTTGCGAAGGGATCGGAAAAGTTTGATGCTTTACGGCTCCAGAATGCGATTGCGCGTTTGATGGATGTACCTTTGAAGCAAAGCCTCAATCGTCTAGTTCCGATGGTTAAGGAAGTTTCGGACAGTTTAGGTAAACAGGCGCGATTACAGATCGCCGGTGATGACCTTCTTTGTAGTCGTGAAGATGTGGATCTTCTCTCTGATAGTTTGGTTCACATAGTGCGAAACGCTGTCGACCACGGAATAGAGAAGCCTGAAGATCGAGCCAGTCGAAATAAACCGGCGGTGGGAACGATCTCAATACACCTTCGTAAAAGCGACTCTCATCGTGAAATTGTGATTCAGGATGACGGTGGGGGTATTGATCCCCAGGCCGTTGCTCGCAAGGCGCTTAAGATGAAGATTTTTACTGAAGATCAAATTAAGTCCATGTCGGACGAACAAATCATTCAAATCGTATTTCGCCCTGAATTCTCGACCAAAGAAAGTGCAACCGACCTGTCAGGCCGGGGAGTCGGCATGGACGTCGTGAAGTCAAATGTCGAGAGAATCGGAGGGGCTCTAGAGCTGAAGAGTCAAACCGGCAGGGGAACTACGATTAGTCTTAGGTTCTAAAAGCGCTTTGGTTTCATGGGTTTATCAGCCAAGGTTGCGCAGTGCGATAAAGTCCTGTTTGCCGTGGATCACGCCCTCGAGTTGAGTTAGACGCACCGCATTCGGTTCGGTCTTGTTCCTATCGAAAGGCGTTACTTATGGTGCGTATTGGATCTCAACGATGGTTCGTGAACGTTTCGCGTTCTGCAGTCAGAGTGGCTTTGGTTTCGATTTTGTCCGGCTCCCTTCTGCTTAGCTCGACTGTCCGAGCGGATCAACTCGCTGATCGAATGGCAAATCCTCAGTTCGAAGCGACTCGACTGGAGCTGCGAGATAAACTCATTGGGATCGATGGGCGTGCCGCGTACCGTTCGAACGATTTGGTAGAGAATCTGGTCGAACTTCCCAGTGATCAGATTGTCCGAAATGTGACTGCGATGGATCAGATGGGGCTCCGGGCAGCAACGCTTCCGACTCACCCTTGGTCGGATGACTACTGGGCAATATACAAAGGGGTTTTGGGCGCCCGCTATGCGGACGGCTCCTTTCCTAATTCGTCGGATTGGTCTGTAAATGCGAGCTACGTGAAAGCAGATGCAACCAGTTTCCAAGCTCTGACACAAACGGGGCGAACAACGGAGCTGGATCGACTCTCACCAGCGGAAAAATACGACCTTCTTGTGGGTGATAAGAATCTTACCCTGACAAAAGCGATGTGGGCAGAAGGAGAGAGCTATTTTAAAGCCTCTGGTAAGGTTGAGACTTGGATGGGGATCTGCCACGGGTGGGCTGCCGCTTCCTACATGCTTCCGCGTCCTGCAAAGGTAGTGACTGTTCTGGCATCAGATGGAAAGACGAAAGTGAATTTTTATCCGTCTGACATCAAAGCCCTCTCGTCTCTGTTGTGGGCGAAATATAGTTACGGTTCGCGATTCATTAGTTCCCGTTGCAACAAGAAAGATCCCTCAAGAGCTACCCCAGTAGGTAACACAGTTGGTCGTGTGGATGATAACGTTTGTTTTGATACCAATCCTGGCACTTGGCACATGACCGTTGTAAACAGGATTGGAATTGAGAAAAAGAGTTTCGTAATGGATGCCACCTTTGATTACGAAGTTTGGAACCAACCCGTAAAAGGTTATTCGATAAATTACTTCAATCCGAAGTCTGGAAAGTCGACTTCTACCCTTCAATCGGCTGTGATTCCATACTCAGAATATAAAAACGATCCTTATGCAGGTTTTCGTAAGACAAACTCCAACCTTAAGAAAATTGTTGGGGTTGAAATGCGTGTGGAATACGTAGTGGAGACCTTGCCTAACCAAAGTACCTATAATTCTTCGCAATTCGACTTGGATCGGGAAGTCACTTATCGCTATGATCTTGAGCTAGATGCGGATGGAAAAATCCTGGGCGGTGAATGGCACACCAAGGAGCATCCCGATTTCCTCTGGACTCCGAGTCAGGACGAGCGTGCGGTCTCAGTTGGAGACTACGCTATTGCCAATGCGAAATGGGATACGAGCAAGGCAGTTCCTGCAATCTATAAGGTTGCCGCATCTCGTGCGTCTGCACATGGCCAGCCACTTGCTGCAGTTGTGGAAGGGTTACTTTCTCTCTCGAAAGAGTAAAATGAGTCCATTCCTAAAGTAAAAACACGACGAGGTGATCTGTGTTCTGGAGTTTGCTGATTGGGCATATTTCTAAATTCAGACATCTCGTTGTGCTTTTTAGTCTAGCCCTATTCCTTGTCGTTGCGGGTCCTGTGGCCGAGGCCGCAGATCTGGCCTCCTGCGACGCTCAGCAAGATTTTCTTGCGCCTCTCGGTGAATCTGAGAGTGGTTCGGATTTTTTTAAGCGTACACAAGAACTCCGAACCCGCTGCCAAAAGCCTTGGCTTATACTGATCGATATGGATGCAGACTCGAATTTGTTCGGGAATAGCGTTTGGGATCTGCACGAGATGGAGGCATCTGTACGAACGCGGGCGGGACTGTTGATTGAGAGCAACCTTCGGAAAAAAGGACAGATGGTTGGGTCCGGTCCAGTGGTAGATGTGGTGGTTCAGTGGCACCTTCCGGGGGGTAAGCGAATTAAGCGTTTACACCTGTGGGAAATGAAAGACGTAGCTCACAAAGCTGATTGGACCGCAGCGGATTTTGAGCGCGCGGGAGAAGGATTTGTACGTTCTCCTATTATTCAAGAGATTGAGGCCAACCCCCAATACCGATTTTCGGACTTTTTAGACTGGGGTCGAGACCATTTCCCGTCTCAGAATCAAATGCTGATTTTTTGGGGTCATAATGAGGGTTGGAGTGGAAAGCGCTTCAATGAAATCCAGCGCTCCCTGCAACTGAGCGACAGGGAAAAAGTTGAAATTATCGCGATTGACGGATGCAACGCTGCTAGTCTTGAGACCGCATTTGAATTTGCAACTTCAGCCAACTACTTTTTCGCTCCTTCTGGAGTTCAAACGGCACTTGGCCTTCCTTATCGCCGTCTACTGAAAGAGATCCACAGCATAAGTCTTGCGGGATTTGGTGAACCTGGTGATCGGAGGAGTTTAACTCCTGATCGTGTTGCTCGCGCTTTGCCTCGAATTCAAGGGGCTTCATTGAGCGGACGTTCTTTGCCGAAGAGGTTCGATCCTCTGGCGGCGAAATACTTTTCATCCAGCAGTTGGGATCTAAAGGAGGTAAGGGGCTCAGTGGTTCCGGAGTGGAGTAGGCTGAGTATCGCACTCCGAAGCTTCCTCGAGTCTGAAACGATTTTTCGCTTAGCTTGGGACTCTTCCTTATTTGTGAAGGGCCGCCTGTATTCTGGGAATGATTCGATTTTGAGATGGCTTATCTCGCTGAGGGGAGAGCTCAATGGGCTCGAGTCAGAGTGGGCGGATCGAGATGGACTTGATGAGCTCATCAGTCAAATCGAGCGTCTGCAAGGAGCCTTATTGAGAGCAAGAGTGGGTTTTGCACAGAGCGCAAACGTTCCTGAAGCAAGTCTTGGATTCTGGCTTCCCAGCGGTGTTACGGATTGGAGAGCGAGGCGGGAAGACTTGAGTCAGGCTGAATTTATGCAAAGTAATACCGACTGGTTTGCATTTCTTGATCTTATTTATCAGTGACCGGTTTGTTGAGTCGATCCCGCCAGCTTTTTCCTTCTCGAGCCCTAGGGTCAAGTTGGAATCTTCTCACGGCATTAAGGTGTTCTTCGTAATTTTTTGAAAAGTAGTGTGTCCCGTCATTTTGTGAAACAAAGTAAAGATAGTCACTTTGTTCGGGTCGTAGTGCCGCTTCGATGGCTTCTTTTCCAGGGTTTCCGATTGGCCCAATAGGAAGGGCTGGCAGAGTATAAGTATTGTAGTCAGTGGGAGTCTTGAGGTCCTCTCGGCGAATGTTTCCATTGTATTTTTCCCACACTCCATAAATGGTCGTCGGATCACTTTGAAGTCGCATGTGTTTGCGTAAACGATTGTGGAATACCGAGCTAATCAGGGGTCGCTCAAAATCTACCCCAGTTTCCTTTTCAATCATTGAGGCGAGTGTGACTACCTGGTGTCGCGTGAACCCATATTGAGCACCTAACTCATCATAAACTGGTTCCCAAACCTCGATGAATCGTCTGCTCAATGTCTTGAGTACATCGATTGCCGACATATCTCGAGTGAAGGAATAGGTATCGGGAAAAAGGTATCCTTCTGCACTTGGGGGAAGGGGCTGGGACCATCCGATTTCAGAGAGCCATTTGGGAGAACGGATCAAACTGAGGATTTCCTCCCGTGTGCCGAATCCGCGTTCCGCCATTAGTTCTGCTAGTTCGTAGGAGTTCTGTCCCTCGCGCAATGTGAATGGGCGAGCGACGCTTATACCGCTTTCAAGAGTTGAGAGAATTTGAAATGGGGTCATGGTTGCGCGGACTTCATACTCCCCGGCTCGGATTTTTCCCCATCGTCCTAGAGCTCGGATACTCCAGTAAAATACTGTCGGTTTAGAGATCAGATTCTTCTCGGCAAGTTCTTTTGTGATCCCTTTTGGAGACATCCCTTTGCTTACAGTAATGTAGGAGGGAGCAGAGTCTAGGCCCGTCGGGGAGGTCAGATATATTCCGACCCAAGCACCTCCAGCGACAAATGAGAGGAGGGTGGCGAGCGTAGCAATGAGAACGTGGGAATGCCGAAGTGACATAGGGCTCTTAGTATGGATCAGGTCGGGATTCACTAAAAGGGGCACTTCTGAGCGTGATTCATTTTTACCTCTACCCTCCTCCAGCAAGAAAAAACTTTGCTAACTCGTGGTAAATCAGGCATTTTTTGAGTACCGAAACACGAGTTCCTCTCTGGAGCTACCTCGGATGTCGTCATGAAGCTGTCGCTTCGTCCGCAATTTCAATTTCCCTTCATTTAGACCTTCAAAAAAAATTTCATTCTTAAAAAATTCGAACTTCCCACTACGAGGAAATCAAATGCACCTGCGTGAGCTAAAAGAGAAGAAAATCGGTGATCTGGTAGATCTTGCGAAAAGTTTGTCTATTGAGAACGCGGCAGGGATGCGGAAGCAGGATTTGATCTTCTTGGTACTTCAGAAAAAGGCCGAGAAAGATGAGCACATCTATGCGGATGGTGTTTTGGAGTGCTTGCCGGATGGTTTCGGTTTCTTGCGTGCACCTGATTACAACTATCTACCGGGCCCAGATGACGTTTATGTTTCTCCCTCACAGATTCGTCGATTCGGTCTTCGCACTGGGGATACCGTGAGTGGCTCAGTGAGAGCTCCGAAAGAAGGTGAGCGATATTTTGCACTCCTCAAGGTTGAGCAGGTGAACTTCCTCACTCCAGAGGTGAACGCGGAGAAGGTCCTGTTTGATAACCTGACGCCCTTATACCCGAACAAGAAAATTAACCTGGAGTTTCAGCCCAAAAATTACAGCACTCGAATTATCGATATGTTGGTCCCTTTGGGAAAGGGACAACGGTGCTTGATTGTCGCTCCTCCTCGTGCGGGTAAGACAGTCCTTCTTCAGGACATTGCAAATGCAATTACGAGCAACAACCCTGAGATCAAACTCATCGTTCTGTTGATCGACGAGCGCCCGGAAGAGGTTACGGATATGCAGCGATCCGTAAAAGGTGAGGTCGTGAGTTCGACTTTCGACGAACAGGCTTCTCGTCACGTTCAAGTGGCTGAGATGGTGATCGAGAAGGCAAAACGGCTAGTTGAAAATAAATACGACGTCGTCATTTTGTTGGATTCGATAACCCGGCTGGCTAGGGCCTACAACTCGGTGGTGCCCCCATCCGGTAAGATTCTCTCAGGTGGGGTCGATTCGAATGCCCTGCATAAACCCAAGCGCTTCTTTGGAGCCGCGCGAAACATCGAAGAGGGCGGGTCACTCACGATCATTGCCACTTCCTTAGTAGATACGGGCTCTCGAATGGATGAAGTGATTTTTGAGGAGTTTAAGGGTACTGGTAACTCCGAAATCCATTTGGATCGTAAGCTCATGGAAAAGCGGATCTTTCCGTGTTTGGACATCAATAAATCCGCGACACGCAAGGAAGAGTTATTGCTTCCGAAGGAGATCATGAATCGCCTCTGGATTCTTCGGAAAGTCCTCCACCCCATGAACACGATCGATGCAATGGAGTTTCTCCTGGATAAAGTTCAAGCTACCAAGACCAATGATGAGTTCATCAAGGGAATGGGCGGCTGACCGGCGGGGGGGCTCGGACGGCCCGATTTAAGGGGTTGACCTCGAGAGGTGACCTTTGGTAACGGGCCTTTCATTATTAATTTTTTTGCAAGCGTCCGCATCAGGACTCTTGTGTGAAGGTGAGCGAATTTATGAAACAGGGACTCCATCCTCAATACGTCGAAACCACTGTGAAGTGCGCATGCGGAAACGTGATCGAAACCCGTGCGACTCAGGCAGACATCAAAGTTGAGATCTGCTCAAGCTGCCACCCTTTCTTTACTGGGAAAGCAAAGCTGATCGACACCGAAGGCCGGGTTGAGCGCTTCCTCAATAAGTACAAGAAAAAGGCGTAATTTTTACGATTTTCTGAGAGTTTTTAGAGGGCAGGGGAAGGGTTTTACTCTTTCTCTGCCTTTTTTCGTATTTGAAGCACCTTTTTCGAGGGGTTGACTCCCATGTTCGATAAATTACTCGCCGTCGAGGCCCGTTACTTGGAGATTGAAAGCCGGCTTGGAGATCCCGCTCTTGCCGATCAGCCCCAGGAGTTTCGCCGCCTCTCGCAGGAGCACGCGTCACTTCAGGATTTGATTGCAGAGTACCGTCACTATCGCTCCATCACTGCTGAGTTAGCCTCGAACAAAGAACTGCTTCAGACCGAGAAAGACGCGGATTTGGCCGATATGGCAAAGGAAGAGATCAAGCGTCTTGAGGTGGAAGTCGAGGCCTCGGAGCGGGCCCTTCAGATTCTGCTTCTCCCCAAAGATCCTAATGACGAGAAAAACGTTCTTTTTGAAGTTCGCGCCGGAGCGGGAGGCGATGAGGCGGCCCTTTTTGTCGGTGAACTGTTTAGGATGTATCAACGCTTCGGGGAGCGTCAGGGTTGGAAGGTGGAGATCCTTTCGAGCAATCCGACTGGACTGGGTGGTTACAAAGAAATCATCGCATTAATTGAAGGTCAAAGAGTCTTCAGCCGCCTCAAGTGGGAAGGTGGAGTTCATCGCGTGCAGCGCGTTCCGGAAACGGAAGCTCAGGGGCGCGTTCATACTTCGACCGTCACAGTTGCTGTACTCCCGGAAGCGGAAGATGTGGATGTGTCCATTAATCCGGTCGATCTCCGTGTGGACGTCTTTCGGTCCGGTGGGGCAGGGGGACAAGGCGTCAATACGACAGACTCTGCAGTTCGGTTGACCCACATACCGTCCGGTCTTGTGGTGGTTTGTCAGGACGAACGTTCTCAACATAAAAATAAAGATAAGGCGATGAAGATCCTTCGCTCACGGCTGTTAGAGTTGGAGCAGGAAAAGGCGAGTCGCGAGATTACTGACGCAAGACGAAGCATGGTTGGCACAGGTGACCGAAGCGAGCGCATTCGCACTTATAATTTCCCGCAGGGCAGAGTCACCGACCATCGAATCGGTCTTACCCTTTATCAGCTTTCTCTCATTATGGAGGGAGAGGTCGCCCCACTCTTTGATGCGATTCAAACGCATTATCAAGCGGAGGCTCTCAAAGCGGCTGGATATGCACAAAAAGCCTAACGACGACTTTCGAGTACGTGAAAGCTTGGCGGGGGGCGCAGGAGAGGTTCTCAGGCACTTGTCTTCCGAGTTTCCACAGCTGCCCGCTCATGAGTTGGAGATTTTATTAGAAGAGGCGCTACGTGTGGGTCAGGGCTGGGAGGGAAGTCGGTCTGATTTACTCGGTGGAGGAATGAGTTCGCCGGTTGTCACGATCAAAACGGCCCATCAGATCCGTGAATGGTCGCGTCAGCGGTTGTCGGGAATACCTCTTCAGCATCTCACGGGTTGGCAGGTTTTTTTAGACCACCGGTATCGAGTGGGTCCTCAGGTCCTTATTCCGAGGCCAGAGACTGAAGGTTTGGTCAGTATTGCTCTCGAAAGCCTTAAAAAACTGACCGGACGTTTGGAAATCTCGGGATTAGAGCTTGGTTTGGGGAGTGGGATCATCAGTGTTGAGCTCCTATCTGCGTATTCAAATCTGAAGATGTTGGCCTCGGAGATCTCAAAAGAGGCTACTGATTTGGCCCTGCAAAATGCGCATCGAATTCTCGGTCAGCAGCAGGCGAACGCAAGGCTTCAAGTAGTTTCGGACCTTGAGGCTGCCTGTATGTCACTGGAGAAGGCAGACTTTCTGATTTCGAATCCACCTTATCTAGATCCTGAGCAAGAAGGCGCAGAAACTACAGAGGAAGTCCGTAGATATGAGCCAAGAATTGCGTTGTTCGGTCCAAAAGGGGATCCATCCTTTTTTTATAGGAAGTTTGCGGAGCTTGCCCGAAAATGGCTCAAAAAAGGTGGCCTCATTTTTTTGGAGATCCCTCATGAGCGGTCTGTGGAGATTGTTGGCTTTTTCAGTTCTACAGGATGGAAGCAGATAGAGATTTTGAAAGATTTAGCGGGTCGATCGCGATATTTGGTCGCGGAAAATTCACAGGAGTAGAAGGATACCAAGGTCATGGATAAAATGAAAATCAGGGGCGGAAAGCCTCTCACCGGAACGGTTCAGGCGGGTGGTGCAAAAAACGCCGCTCTTCCTATTTTGCTCTCTTCACTCCTATCAGAAGAAAAGTGCACTTACCGAAATGTTCCTATTTTAAAAGACATTGAGACTTCGGTCGAACTGCTCAAGACGATGGGCTGTGAGACTTCTCTTGATGCAGTTGGAAGAAGCGTGACGGTTAAGGCTTCAGCTTCTCAAATCCGATCTTATGAGGCGCCTTATGATCTCGTCCGAAAAATGCGAGCGTCTGTGGTGGTTCTGGGTCCGATGCTTGCTCGATTTGGACATGCGAAAGTGAGCCTACCGGGGGGGTGTGCGATTGGCGCTCGGCCAATCGATCTTCATTTGAAAGGCCTCGAAAGGTTGGGGGCGAAAATCGAACTCGAACAGGGTTACGTGATTGCCTCCTCCCCCAAGCTCCATGGAAACCGAGTTGTTTTTGACTTTCCAAGTGTTGGCGCAACGGAAAACGTGATGATGGCGGCGGCTTTGGCTCGCGGTGAGAGCATACTGGAAAATTGTGCTCGGGAACCGGAAATCGTCGATCTCGCACGGGCCCTACGTGGAATGGGGGCGGAGATCGAAGGAGAGGGAACTGAGACGATTCGGATTCAAGGTAAAGACTCCCTTTCGGGCTGTGATCACGCGATTATGGCAGACCGGATTGAAGCGGGAACATTTCTCTCTGCAGCATTCATTACGGGAGGGGACGTCACAGTTACGGGTATTGATCCTGAGTTTTTAGAGGCTGTGTTGGAAAAGTTTGAAGATGCCGGGGCGAAGATCACTCGGGGAGTTAACTCGATTCGGTTGGAGAGCCTTGGAAAGCGTCCTATCGGAACAGATGTAACCACGAAACCGTTTCCTGGGTTTCCAACGGATATGCAGGCCCAGTTTTTGTCTGTTATGTGTATCGCTGAAGGCGCATCAGTAGTGACTGAGACCATTTTTGAGAATCGGTTTATGCATGTACCGGAACTGGCGCGAATGGGAGC